>Ga0207754_100021_pt1 | contig 190627 bp, 194 predicted proteins | sample A23E1SouthBayCA_FD_187728 | JGI IMG/M metagenome (GOLD analysis project Ga0207754, IMG submission 187728) | Aerobic enrichment media microbial communities from Eden Landing Ponds, California, USA - A23 E1 (SPAdes) | ecosystem: Environmental > Aquatic > Marine > Unclassified | place: Emeryville... | reverse complement strand
CCGACCGCGACGTAGAGGTCGGGCCGGACCGTCTTACCCGTCTGGCCGACCTGTCGCGACCCCTCGATCCAGCCCTCGTCGACGGCCTTCCGACTGGCGGCCAGTTCGGCGTCCAGCGCGTCGGCCAGTCGCTTCGCGGGCTTCAGATCGCCGTCGACCCCGCCGCCGACGGCGACGATCCGGTCGGCCTCGGTGATGTCGGCCATCTCGCCGACGACCCGCTCGCGGACCTCGGTGATCGTGTCGTCTTCCTCGACGACCACGTCGACGTGTTCGACCTCGCCGGTGCGGGACTCGTCGGGCTCGGCCGCCGGGAAGACCCCCGCTCGGATCGTCGCCATCTGGGGTCGGTGCTCCTCACAGAGGATCGACGCCAGGACGTTCCCGCCGAAGGCTGGCCGGCGGGCCTGCAGGAGGCCGTCCTCGTCCACGTCGATCTCGGTGCAGTCGGCCGTCAGGCCGGCGTGGCTCGGCACCGCCACGCGCCCGGCGAAGTCCCGGCCGGTGTGGGTCCCACCGATCAGGACGATGGCGGGCTTGCGCTCCTCGACGAGCGCGCGGAACTGCTCGCCGTAGGGGTCCGCGCGGTACGGTTCGAACACCGGGTCGTCGGCCACGAGCACGCGGTCGGCCCCGCGGGCGATGGCCTCGTCGGCCACGTCGTCGCAGTCCTCGCCGATCACCAGCGCCACGAGGTCCTCCCCGAGCTTCTCGGCGAGGTTCGACGCCTCGTTGAGCAGTTCCCACGAGACGGTCATCACGTCGCCGTCGTGGACCTCGACGAACACCCACACGTCGCTGTACTCGCTGACGTCAACCGTGCCGTCGTCAGAACTCATACTGTCACCTCCTCGTCTTCGAGTGCCGTGACGAGGTCGTCGATCGACTCGACCACCTCGCGCTCGCGCTCGACGGGGTCGACGGTCTCCATGCCGCCCACGGAGGTCGGCGATGCGTCCATGCCGACCTCATCCTCGTCCAGTCCGAGGTCGTCCGCGGTCAGTTCCATCGGTTCGAACTCGTTCTCGGCGTAGAGTTTCCGGTGGAGCGGTGCCGCCCGCGGCTCGTTCTCGCCGTAGGCGACCGCGACCACGACCGGGAGATCCGCGGCGACGACCTCGTGACCACCCTCGACGTCCCGGCGGGCGACCAGCTTCCCGTCGTCGAGTTCCGGTTCGAGTTCTTCGACGTAGGTCAGTTGTGCCCACCCGAGGTGGGCGGCGATGCCCGGCGGGACCTGTCCGGTCGAGGAGTCGGTCGTCTCCTCGCCGGCGACGACGACGTCCGCACCCAGCGCGTCCGCGGCGGCCGCCAGCGTGAGGCTGGTCGGCCACGTGTCGCTGCCCGCGAACTTCCGATCAGTGATGAGTGCGGCGTCGTCACAGCCGACGGCGACGGCCTCTTCGAGCACGTCCGTCGCGGTCGGCGGCCCCATCGTGATCGCCAGCACCTCACCGCCCGTCTGATCGCGCAGCGCCAGCGCCGCTTCGAGCGCGTTCCGGTCCGGCCGGTTCATCACGGCCGGCGCGCTCGCTCGATCCAGCCGACCCGTGTCCGGGTCGATCCGTACCTCGTCGTCGTCTGGCACCTGTTTGACGCCGACGACGATCGTTATCTCGTCTGTCATAGTTACTCGAACGTGTCTCTGACCGATCGCCCAGCCGCTACACGTCGTCCTGATCTACGATACAGCCCCTCCTAAGCGGTTCAGCGCCCTCTTGGGGGACAAGAATCACCCACGGACTTATGTACCAGAACGTCTTACGACAACGGTTAGTCAGCGCTGTGAGACGACTGGGGCCCGTCGTGATCGGCCCGGACGATCGGCGGGTGCTGGTAGGCGATCACGTCCTGGGTATCGAGCGGACGGTGCATCTTCAGCGTCTCCGTGCGGCGACCCCGTCGCTCGAACGAGAGCTGTTCGGTGATATCGAATCCGAGTTTGTCGTACAGTCGGCGTGCAGGTCTGTTGTCGGGGTCGACGATCAGTGTCAGCGCCTCGCGGTTCGCGACGGCCGCCGTCGCGACGACGTGTTTGCTCACTTCCGTGCCGATCCCGCGGTCCTGGTAGTCCTGGTGGACGAACACGGCGAACTCTGGTTCCTCGTCGTCGGTCGGCGTGTACAGCGCGTGGCCGACGATCTCGTCGCCGCCGACGGCGACGAAGTTCGCGCCCGCCTCGAGGATGTCGTCGAGCCACGTCTCGATCCGGCACCGCTTTCTCGGGGGGAGCCCCTGTGCGGCCTGATGGGGTGCGAAGTCGTCGTACATCGCCACGAGCGCGTCGCGGTCTTCAGCCGTGGCCGGTCGAACGATCCACGGCGTACCCTCACGGTCGACGAAGCGAGGACACCGCGGCGGACAGTGGACGTTACCCTCGCACTCGTCGACGTTCCAGTACTGACAGACTTCGTCTGACTGGCCCATGTTCGCCGCTCGGCACTGGGTGGGGTTAAGGAGGCGACCGGCCTCCCAATCACTGGGAATCGCTGTCGCTCGTCGCCGTCACCTCCGATTCATACGGATGATTGTAGCCGTTTTCTCACATCGACCACACCGGCGTGCGGTCGATATGGGAACGATCTACGATTATCCGTCTCAGCCGCCAGTCCCCCGAGAATGTATCGACATCCGAAGAGTTATCTCCGCAGGTAAACGAGTTTCGACAGAGCGAGTGACGAGGATGTCAGAAGGATACGACGCCGACCGACTCGCCGCCTTTTTCGACAACAGTCCGGACGCCATCGTCGTGGTGGACGAAGACGGGGTGATCGTCGACGCGAACGACCGGGTTCGTGACATGTTCGGTTACGACCCGGCCACACTCGAAGGGGAGGCCGTCGAGTTTCTCGTCCCCGAGGGCGACCGGCTGATCCACTCCACGCAGCGCGACGCGTACATGGACGATCCCGAACGTCGCTCGATGGGCGCGAACCACGATCTCGAAGCCCGCCGGAGAGACGGGACGACGTTTCCCGTCGACATCAGCCTCAGTCCGATACCCCGGGACGACGGCTCCGAGATCATGGCCGCGATCCGCGACATCTCCGAACGGCAGAAACACCGCCGGAAGTACCGCTCGCTGGTCGAGATCGCCCCCGACGCCGTCTTCGTCGCCGACGCCGGGTCGGGCGAGATCCTCGAAGTGAATCAGCGGGCCGTCGACCTCATGGAGACGACCGAGGACGCCCTCGTCGGGCGCGATCAGGTGACACTCCACCCGTCAGACGATCGAGAGCGGTACCGGGAGCTGTTCCAACGGAGCGTCGACGAAAAGCGGGTGACGGCCGCACGCTTCGAGGACGACCAGCAGCTGTACGTCGTGACCGCCGACGGCGATCGGGTCCCGATCGAGATCAGCGCACAGGTCACCCAACTCGACGACTGCACGGTGATCATGGCACTGTTTCGCGACATCTCAAAGCGGCAGGCCTACGAACAGGATCTGCACCGTCAGATCGACCGCCTCGAAACGCTGGCCCACGTTCTCTCACACGACCTGCGAAACCCGTTGAACGTCGCCATCGGCGGCGTCGACGCGGTCAAAGCGACCGGGGACCTCGATCACCTCGACCGAGTCGTCGACGCCCACGACCGGATCGAGGGGATCATCGACGACGTGCTGACGATGGTCCGGGACGGCTACGAAGTCGAATCCGTCGAACCGGTCGAGCTCGCGTCCCTCGTCGAAGAGTGCTGGACGATCGTCGCGACTGCCGACGCCACGCTGCACGTCGAAACGAACGGGCTGCTTTACGTCGACGCGCGCCGGATCAGGCACCTCTTCGAGAACCTCTTCCGCAATGCCGTGGAACACGCCGGTGACGACGTGACAGTGACAGTCGCCGTCACCGACGATGGCTTCACTGTCGCCGACGACGGGCCGGGTATCCCGCCGGCGGACCGTGAGGACGTGTTCGAGCCGGGGTTCACTACGGGCGAGGAGAGTACCGGCCTCGGAATGAACATCGTCGCCGAGATCGCGACGGCCCACGGCTGGGGGGTCTCGACCGGCGAGAGCGACGACGGGGGCGCACGGTTCGAGTTCACTGGCGTCCGCACGGCCGTCTACGACGACTCGTTCCTGTCCGGCGACGAGGAGTGAGTGGCAGAATCGCTCCCGTCACCGAAGTAGGCTCTCGCGGCTTCTCTGTCTCGGAGCGGTTCGGCCGTCGCGTCTAGCACATCGGTCAGTACACCCAGCGAAACCGGCCGGAACTCCAGCAACTCGGCGCTGACGTTGACCCGCTGGGCCGCGGGCGCGACGAACGGATACTCTTCGGGCTGGTTGTTGTGGTGGTGGCCGTGGAGCACCCAGTCGTCCCACTCGGCAGGGACGCCTTCGGGGCGGTGCGTGCAGTAGAACTGGTAGTCGCCGTGTTCGAGGACGCACGACTCCAGCATCGGGAACGGGGCGTCTGCCGGGTCGAGGCCGACGTCGTGATTGCCCCGGACGAGGAGGTCGCCGTTCAGTCGCTCGAAGGACTCGATGGTCTCCCGACCGTCCCGCATGTCCATGGCCACGTCGCCGAGATGGACGAGCAGGTCGTCGGCGTCGACGGTCTCGTAGTGGCGTTCGAGCAGCGCACTGTCCATCTGCCCGACCGACGAGAACGGCCGGTCGCAGTACTCGATGATGTTCGCGTGGCCGAAGTGGTGGTCGGAGATCACATACCGCGCCATACGGAGAGACGCCGCGGGACCGTCCTAACGGTTGGGGTGGCGTGTTTTTCGGTACCAAACCACGTCCACCCCGAGCCGGTGGTCGGACCCAGATGCCCGTCTCTCGGCAGGGCCAGCGTGCCGCCGTCGGGTGGATTTTGAACGATGGCTTCTCACTCGGGGTGTCGTTGCGGTCTCAGTCACCGTTCTTTTCATCACGTTCGGCGCGAATCCGGTTCTCAGATCCGAATATGTGAAACAAGCATTTTAGTTATGTGGTAGTGTACCACACAGTGATGGCCGACCTCGATACCCGCCCTGGTCCACGGGAATACCTCTGTTCGCTCCGCCAACACGTTCGAGAGCCGATCTCGAACGCGGTCGAACGCGTACAGCGAGAACACCGCGAAGTCGCGCGCGAACGCGACGCGTTTGAAGCGTTCGCCGAGCGTGTCACCGACCACCCGACGGAGCCGACCGACGTCAGGCCCGCGCCCGCGGTGACCGTCCTCTCGGCTCGGTCCGCGCGCGAGTCGGAATCGCTTCGCACCGCGTACAGCGAGACGGTGATGGGCGTCGCTCACTACGAGACGGTGTACGGCGAATCACTGACTGCACACGTCCGCGCCGAACTCGGACCGGAGATCGCGACCCTCTTCGAGTCGTCTGCCGATGGCGCGTTGATCCCCGAACAGCGCCGGACGGTCGTCGCGGCGGCCAGGCAGGCCGCAGCCGATCGTGACGAGTTCTGCGGGACACTCGAAGCGGAACTGGAGTCGCTTCGCTCGTTGCGCGCCGAGATCACGGCGATCCTCGACGAGCTCGATTCCACGACCATTCCCGCCTGGTATCACCAGCAGTTCACGAACGAGCTCACGTCGATCATCCGAACCAGACAGGCCCACCTGGCCGAGCGCTCGCTCTCGTATCTCGACGGTCACAACCTCTGTGAGTCGCTGTATCACGACGAGCCACAGACCTATCCCGTTCTCATGGCCCTCGCGCGACTGCGTGACTGCGTGACCGTCCGCGGGTAGGCACTGGGTCGTCTCGACGGAACGTACCGACCGCGACTCGGGAGGCCTTACGTCTCGTTTAGCTTGTCCTGCCACTCCTGGACTTTCGTCAGCAGTTCGACGGGCGGTGTCTCGTTCACGTCGATATCGTCGAGTTCGTCGAGGACCGCCTGCGTCTCGGGATCGATCGCTGGCTCGGCGCTCGTCGTCTCCTGTTCGTGACTCCCGTCGGTCGCGACGCGTTGTTCGCCCTCGTTCGTGCCCGTCGACCCAGTCGAAAACTCGCCCGAGTCCAGATCGAAGACGACCTGCGTCGTCTCCCCGCCGCCGCCGCTCCCGCGCACGTCGATGGCCTCGTCCTCGCGCAACCGGTCGAGCACGTCTCGGGAGCGATCGACGACGGGATCCGGAACGCCAGCCATGTCTGCCACGTGGACCCCGTAGGAGCGATCGGTCGGCCCGTCGCGCACGGTCCGGAGGAAAGTCACCTCGTCGTCGCTCCCGTCGGCACCGTGTGGCTCCGTCCTGCGGGGGCCCGACGGTTCGCCGGCGACGGCGACGTGGACGTTCTGGACGGTCGGGAGTTCGTCACCGAGCACCGTGAGTTCGTGGTAGTGGGTCGCGAACAGCGTCTTGCAGCAGATCTCGTTGACGATGTACTCGCTGGCGGCCCAGGCGATCGAGATGCCGTCGTAGGTCGCGGTTCCACGCCCCACCTCGTCTAAGATCACCAGTGACTCCTCCGTGGCGGAGTGGAGGATGTTCGAGAGCTCCTGCATCTCGACCATGAACGTCGACCGGCCCTGGGCGAGTTCGTCGAGCGCACCAACGCGGGTGTAGATGCCGTCGACCAGTCCCACCGTCGCCGACCGGGCGGGGACGAAACTGCCGACCTGGGCCAGCAGGGTGATCAGCGCCGCCTGGCGCATGTACGTCGACTTCCCGCTCATGTTCGGCCCCGTCACGATCAGGAACTGCCGGTCCTCGTCCATCTGGAGGTCGTTCGGGACGAACTCGGTGGTCTGCTCGACGACCGGGTGCCGGCCGGCCGCCACGTCGAGTGCCCGTCCGTCGGTCAGTTCGGGTCGCGTCCAGTCGTTGCGGACGGCGTGGATCGCCAGCGAGGCGACGCCGTCGAGTTCGGCCAGCACGCGGCCCACGTCCTGCAGCAGTGTCGCACGCTCGGCAACGGTCTCCCGGAGCTCGCCGAACAGTTCGTATTCGAGGTCGTGACGCCGTTCTTCCAGCCGGAACACTTCGCGTTCCTTCTGCTGGAGTTCGTCGGTGGTGAACCGCTTCGAGTTCTTGAGTTCCTTGATCTGGTCGTAGTGCTCGGGCACGTCGTCGGCCTCGCTGCGACCCACCTGGATGTAGTAGCCGTCGGTCTTGTTGCGGTCCACCGAGAGGTGAGTGATGCCGGTCTTGCCCTTCTCTCGCTCCGGGAGCGTCTCCAGCCACTCCAGGATCGCTTCGTGGCGCTCGATCACCTCGTCGAGGTCGTCGTCGTAGCCCTGTTCGAAGAGTCCGCCCTGCCGGACCGTCCCCGGCGGGTCGGCCACGAGCGCGTCGTCCAGTTCCGCCGCGAGATCGGCTACTGCCGCGCGGTCGAGGCGGTCGAGTGCCGTCCCGAGCGGCGAGTCGGCGAGGCGCTGGTCGTCGTCGATCACGTCGGCGACGGTACCAAGCAGGTCGAGGGTGCCGGCGACCGATCGCAGGTCACGGGCGTCGGCGCTGCCAGAGACGGCCTTCGAGGCCAGCCGTTCGAGATCGTAGGCGTCGGAAAGCGTCTCACAGAGCTGTTCGCGGGCCATCGCCGACTCGGCGAGCGCGGCCACACAGGACTGGCGACGCTGTAGTTCGCCCCGATCCCGCCGGGGTCGCTGGAGCCACTCCCGGAGCAGGCGCGCGCCAGCTGCCGTGGTCGTGTGGTCGATCGTGTCGAACAGCGAGCCGTCGCTGTCGCCCTGCATCGTCTCGGTGAGTTCGAGGTTGCGCTGGGTCGTCGCGTCGAGGTTCACGTGGTCGGTCGCGCCGTAGGCCTGCAACCGGGTCACCGAGGCGAGCGTCCCGACGCCGGTCTCCTCGACGTAGGAGAGGACGGCACCGGCGGCCTGAATCGCCGCCTCGTCGTCGGCGATACCGACACTGTCGACGGTCTCGGCCCCGAAGTGGTCCCGGACCCGGTGGCTCGCCCGGCCCGGCGCGAACGATTCCTTCGTGTGTACCGTCAGCGCCGCGTCGGTGCGCTCGCGCAGGCGGTCGAGGAAGTCGTCGTCGCCGCGGAGGTGGGGGCCGGGCAACACCTCGGCCGGGTCGAACTTGTACAGCTCCGTCTGGATCCGGGCGCGGGCGTCCTCGCCGTCGAGTTCGGTGACGTGGAACTGCCCCGTGGTCACGTCGGCGACGGCCAGCCCGTAGGCGGGCCCGCTCCCACCGGACTCGTCGCCCTCGACGACCGCGGCGAGGTACTGTGCGGCGTCGTCGCTCGTCTCCAGGTGGGTCCCCGGTGTCACGACCCGCGTGATCTCGCGGGCGTGGCCGTCGGCGGTCTCGTGCTGGTCGGCGACGGCGACCCGGTAGCCCCGCTCGACCAGCGCCGAGACGTACGGCGTCAGGTCGTCGACGGGGACGCCGGCCATCGGATAGGAGGAGCCATGGGAGGACTTCTGGCTGATCTTCAGGTCAAGTTCGTCGGCGACGATCTCGGCGTCCTCGTCGAAGAACTCGTAGAAGTCGCCACACTGCATCGCGAGGATGTCGGCGTCACTGTCGGCCTTCAGCGAGAGGAACTCCCCGACGATACCCGTCGCCTCTGTCATACCCGCTCGTGGGACCGACGGAAGGGTAAGGGTTGTGGGTCCGGCCGAGGGGTCGTGTTCAGAGAAGTCGTAGATGCGACGGAGTGAGAGACACCGAAAGGGCGAGCGTGCCGAGGGCTTTCGAGGTCTGCACCTCTCCACACACGACCGCTTATCCGAGCACGACCGTTCCTAGGCGGGTCAGCTATTTGTTCGGTGCTGTGTAACAAGGGGTAAATGGGCGAGGTGTTGCGTGGGATTACCGTGCTGCTGGTGATCCTCGCACTCTCCGGGAGCGTCTCCCCCGCGGTCACCGTCACCGTGCAGTCCGGTGACGGGCCGTCGGTGTCGCTACCACGAGCGGCCCCCGAGGAGCAGCAGTTCTCGACGCCCCAGGCGGCCCCGTCGACCGATCGGTTCCCGTGGCTGTCGCCCCTCTTTGGCTCGCCAGAATCCGTCGCCAGCGATGCTGTCCTGCAAGATGAAGACACTATCCACCTCGTCCAGCAGTTCCAGCGCCTGCCCGACAAACCCGGGATAGTGCGGGTCAGACTCGTCTACACCGTCCCCGAGCGGGTCGTCTCACTCCGGACGCAGATCCCGGCCGAGGCGACCCTGTCCGATCGCGAGGGGTTCGGCCGGATCAACGAGACCCATCTCCGGTGGCGGGAGACGACACAGCGCCCGCAAGTGACGTACGACCTCCCGGTCAACGAGACCGTCGATCGGACCGACCCACAGGCGGCCGACGGTCGCTATCTGTACGCCGACACGAGCGACTGGTCGCTGTTCGAGCGCCCGCCGACCCAGACCAACTGGCGGCGCACCGGCCGAGAGCCGATCTCTCTGGAGCGCACCTCGGCCACCGACGGACCGGGTGCCGCCGGCCAGTGGATGGTGTTCCTCGGCGAGCACGAACTCCGCGAACGGGAGGCCTACGGCCAGCAGTTCCGGCTGGTGGTTCCCGCGGCTGCCAACACGAGCGAGTCGCCCGACGCCGTTCTCGACGCGCTGGCAAACAGTTCCGACGCGCTTCGGGTCGGCGACCGCGACGAACGGGTGTTCGCCGTGGCTGCGCCGACCGACGGGGTCCGGTGGGGCGTTCGTGGCCTCCAGACGGGCGACACCGACATGTGGGTCCGCGACGACGAGCGCCTCGACGAAGCCGACAGCGCGTGGCTCCACGAGTACGTCCACACCCGCCAGTCGTTCACGCTGACCAGCCGGACGCGCTGGTTCGAAGAGGCCTCGGCGTCGTACTACGCGGCGCTACTGTCGCTGGAACAGGACGCTATCGACTTCGAGGCGTTCGACGACCGGATGGGGATCGGCGCTCGCCCGGTGTACGGCCGGGTGGTGCTCGCGAACGTCTCGACCTGGCAGCGCTCGCCGGACTACTACAAGGGCGCGCTCGTCGCCGGGCAGCTCGACCGACGACTGCGGGTCGCGTCAGACCGCGAACAGACGCTTCAGGACGTGTTCCGGACGATCAACGGCCGGCAGCGGCCAGTCACGCAGTTCAACTTCCTCGAAGCGCTCGCTGCCGCCGGCGACACTGACACCCTCGACGTGGGCCAGACGTACACGGAGACGCCGGTCAACGTCACGACCTGGAACCGGTCGACTCACGCGGCCGTCTTCGGTCAGCTCCCCGCGCGAGTCGGATACGAACTCCCCCCGGTCCGGGAGTCGAACGCCTATCGGATCGACGGACCGTACCGCAACACTACGGCCGACGACGCCCCGATCGTACTTGTCACCGGTGAGCGCCTGACGGTCGACGCCGTCGTCAACAACGTCGGTGGTACGGCCGGGGAGTACAACCTCTCGCTGCGCGTCAACGAGACCGTCGTCGACGAGAACAGCGGCCGGATCGGTGCCAGCCAGTCGACGACGGTGGGGCTGTCACACCGGTTCCCGACCGCGGGCCAGTACGTCGTCGGCATCGACGGCGAAACGGTCAACGTCACGGTCGAGCGGCCGGCCAGCGCACGCGTGGTCGGTCTCTCGGTCGACCGCACGCAGGTTCGGCAGGGCGAGTCAGTGCTGTTGACGGCAACGGTCCACAACAGCGCGCCGTTGCCCGGTGAACTGACTGTCGTGTTCACGCGGGACTTCGAAGCGGTCGATCGCACCCGCATGACGCTCCCGGCGAACGGAACGGCGTTCGTGACGCGGCAGATCGGACTGCCGACTGCCGGTGCGGCCTCGCTCGGTGCCGGGAGCGTTCGCCCGGTCGAGGTCTCGGTCGAACCTGCACCGGTCCAGACAGTCGGCGGTCGGACCGAAGCCGGCAGTGCGGCCGACTCCCCTCCGACGACACCGGAGACTCCATCGACGACCACGACAACCCAGCCGGCCACGACGGTCACGGACGCCGACGGCCCCGGGTTCGACCAGGGCGCACTCGTACTCGCCCTGGCCGTCGCTCTCCTAGCCCGTCGGGCGTCACGCCGGTGATGGACACATCGTATCGGTCGTCTTACTCTTCGAAGCTGGCGACGACGGTCCGGATCCGCGCCAGTAGTCGCTCGGCCGACGGCGCGAGCAACAGGACTCGTCCGTCGTGTTCGTCGACGATCGCCGCCGGGGTCGTCTCGTGGTCGTCGAACGCAGTAGCGAGTCGGTCGTCGGCGTCGGCCGCGTCGACGACCGCGACCGGGCCGTCGAGTGCGGACAGGGTGTCGACGACGGTCGGAGTCGCGGTACAGGACAGTGAAAAGCGGAGCGCTGGGTCGCGTTCCCGAGCGGCCAGCAGCGTCGCGGCAAGCGGGGTCGCGACGCCGAAGCGGACGCCGCGATTCGCTCGCAGTCCGTCCCGTGTGCGGCCGATCCCGCCCTCGACGGCGGCCACGTCGGCCGGCGACTCGGCGTATGGTGTCGCGCCGGCGACGTTGGTGACCCCCTGCGGGACCAGCGCCGTCGCGTCGCCGTCTCGGAGGCCGGTGACGATCGACTCGACGGCCTCGATCGTCTCCTCACGAGCGGCCTCGTTGCGCGCCTCGACCGCGTGGTGGACCGCACCCGGTCCCTCGCCGACGTCGGCGTTGTAGCGGACCGCCCGCGAGAGCAGCGCGACCCCCTCGCCAACGGCCGCTTCGAGGTCGTCGCCGTGGGCCAGTCGCGTCGCGATCGCGCTGGAGAGCGTACAGCCTGAGCCGTGGGTGGCGTCGGTATCGATCCGGTCGTGGCGGTAGCGCTGGACCCGATCACCCGTCACCAGCGTATCCACGACGGCGTCGCCGGGCACGTGGCCGCCCTTGACGAGTGCAGCGTCGGCGCCCATCTCGACGAGCGCCTCGCCCGCGCGCCGGGCGGCCTCGGCGTCGGTCACGTCGATCCCGGTCAGTACCTCTGCCTCGTCGGCGTTGGGCGTGACAAGTCTCGCCTCGGCGAGCAGGTCCTCGTAGGCCGCCTCGGCGTCGGGATCGAGCAATCGATCGCCGCTGGCGGCGACCATCACGGGATCGACGACCAGTTCGGGCAGCGCCCCAGCCCGGTCGGCCACCGTCGTGACGAGCTTACTCGTCCCGAGCATTCCGGTTTTGACCGCGTGTACGTCGAAGTCGTCGACGACGGCGTCGATCTGGTCCTCGACGGCTCCCGGGTCGAGTGTCGTCACGTCCCGGACGCCCTGCGTGTTCTGTGCGGTGACACTCGTGATCGCCGTCGTCGCGAACGCGCCGCCGGCTTCGATCGTCTTCGTGTCGGCCTGAATCCCCGCGCCGCCGCCGCTGTCGCTGCCCGCGATCGTCAGCACGACCGGGGGTGCGACCGGTGCCGCTGCTCGTGTCATGAACGACGTGTCGCACAGCCAGACCTAATCGGTGGTGGTTCACACTGCCGGCTGTACTGCGCCACCCATGCCGTTCGAGACGTTCTCTGGCAGACCCGTGCCGTCCGTCGGGTATTGTTCCACTGAACGAGTGGGCAGTACAAATCAGAAATCGTGTGGAAATAATAAATGTTTATGACACATGATGGTATATATTGGACAACCCGGTTCGCCGGGTGGCATGGGACGATGACAGGCACAGCTGATCAAACAGGTGGGGAACAGACAGACAAGTACGGAACGTTCGTAACGGGCGACGGGAACTTCGTGGTCTACGACCGCGAGAACCCCGACGCCTGGATCCAGTCGGACTACGCGCTCGACGTGAGTGGCGAGTAGCACCGGTCGCTCGTGCGGCCGGCAGGTCCGACTGCGAACACCGCTTCGGTACATCGGCTACAATCATCAGTATTACTGCCGTAGCGGCCCACTAGTGGGCCGTCCGTCTTCGTTCGTGAGTTCCTAGTATGCTACTAGGACTCGATATCCTATCCGGGAAAGGCTTATACACACTATTCCATTGTGAATAGCTAACGCACAACGACCGATGACCGATACGAAACCCGAAACCGATGACTCCGGCACCGACGACACCAGCAGTAACGAGCAGTACGGCGCGTTCACGACCGACGACGGAGACACGATCGTGTACGACCGGACGAACTCTGCGGCCTGGATTCAGTCGGACTACGCGATCGAGGTCGGCGGCGACCCCACCTCGGCCTGACCGCTACTCAGTCACGGTGAGCCCCCACCCGTAGTGGTGGACCCATTCCTCGCAGCCCTCGACACCCCACCGTCTTTTGCCGTTCGCGTTCCCAGGGGGGGACGTGCGACTCGTACAGGTGACGATACCGGCGGGGAAACGAGACGCCGTCCTGGGAGCGCTCGACGACGAGGGGATCGACTACGTCGTCAGCGACGAGACCAGCGGACGAGACTACACCGGCGTCGCGTACTTCCCACTGCCCAACGAGGCCGTCGAACCCGTTCTCGAGCGGTTGCGGGACGTCGGCGTCGACGACGACGGCTACACGGTGATCGTCGAGGCCAACACCGTCGTCTCCCGGCGATTCGAACAGTTACAGGAGCGCTACGCCGAGGAGGAAGACGAGGACCGGATCGCTCGCCAGGAGCTGACCGCTCGCGCGGGCGATCTGGCTCCCTCACTGTCGACGTACGCCATCATGACCGTCGTCAGCGCGGTGATCGCCACTGCCGGACTCATGCTTGACTCGCCGGCGGTCGTCGTCGGGTCGATGGTGATCGCACCCCTGATCGGCCCGGCGATGGCCACGAGCGTCGGTACCGTCGTCGACGACCGCGAGATGTTCCGTCGCGGGGTCAAACTCCAGATATTCGGGCTGTTGCTGGCGGTCGCCAGCGCCGGCCTCTTCGCCTTCCTCATCCGCTCGGTCCACCTGATACCGCCGCTGGCGGACGTCACCTCGATCCCGGAGATCCGCGAGCGAATCGCGCCGGACTTCCTCTCGCTGGTAGTCGCGCTGGGCGCGGGCGTTGCGGGCGTGATCAGCCTCTCGACGGGGGTCTCGACGGCGCTCGTGGGCGTGATGATCGCCGTCGCCCTGATCCCGCCGGCCGCGACGGTCGGCATCGGGCTGGCGTGGGGCCAGCCGCTCGTCTCGCTGGGCTCTGCGGTCCTGTTGCTGGTGAACGTCCTCTCGATCAACCTCGCGGCGCTGGTGGTACTGTGGTACAAAGGGTACCGTCCGAGCCAGTGGTTCCGGGCCGACGACGCCCAGAGCGCGACGATCACCCGGATCGGCGTCCTGATCGCGTCGATCGTGCTGTTGTCTGCCTTCCTCGGCGGCGTCACGCTGGACTCGTTCGATCGGGCGACCACCGAAGAGGAGATCCGGGTCGGTGCCGAGGAGATCGTCCACGAGGCGGGAGCGACGGTGATCGAAATCGAGGTCGAACACACCAACACCGCCGTCTTCCAGCAGCCCAGTGGGGTCGTCGTCACTGTCGGTGTCCCACCCGGAGAACCGACGCCAGCGATCGTCGAGCGGTTGAACGCGATGGCCGATCGCGTCGCCGACCGGGACGTGACGACGGAGGTTCGATTCGTGACGGTCGACCGGGCCGCCTAGCAGCCAGCATCGTTCAAAACCGGCTTTGAGTGTCCGCGAGTGCTTTTATGCTGGGTGGTGTTGGTGTCCGTGTATGCGACGATCACTCCCCGCGATCGCCGTGCTGGCGACGCTCGTCCTCCTCAGTGGCTGTACGGGCGCGCTCGGCAGCGGCGACACCGGCAGTGCAGCGCAAGCACAGCTCCCCGCAGAACAGACCAACCGAACCGTCGACGTCTCCGCCAGCGGTTCGATCAGCGCCCAGCCCAACCAGGCCGTCGTCCGCGTGGGCGTCGAAGCCCGTGCTGACGACGCCGCGACGGCCCGCCAGCGCCTCGCGGCGAACGTCACCGAACTCCGGAGTGCCCTCCAGGAGATCGAGGGTGCGAGGGTGACGACCAGCGGCTACGACATCGGGCAGGACTACCGACGCCCGGGCCCCGAGGGCGAACAGCCCGAGCCCGAGTACGTCGCTCGCCAGCGGTTCCAGATCACGATCAACGACACCGAGCAGGCCGGGACGATCATCGACACCGCCGTCGCCAACGGCGCGACCAGCGTCGACGACGTGCGCTTCACGCTGTCGGCCGACCGACGCGACGAACTCGAAGAGCAGGCCCTCGAAGCCGCGATGGACCGCGCCCGCGTCAAGGCAGAGACCCTCGCCGGGAGCGCCGACCTGACGATCGACAGCGCCCGGAAGATCACGACCGTCGAACGGGGCTACAACCCCTACGAACTCCAAGCGACCGCGACTGCGAGCGCAGACGGGGCCGAGACGACTATCGACACCGGCGCAGTCACCGTGGCTGCACAGGTCCACGTCACCTACGACGCCCAGGAAGAGTAGACCGGTTCTCGCTACTACTCCAGTCGCCCTTCGAGCAGTTCGCTCACGACCTCACCGGGTGGCCGGCCGTCGATCGCCGCCCGGCGGCGCAGTTCCCGGTACACGTCGGGATCGAGGTCCAGCGTGACCTCGCCCAGCGAGATCGCCTCGGTCTCGAGTGCCTGCGCGACCGAGTCGCCGTTGTTCACGTCGCTGGCGACCGACCGGACCTGTCGGACGGTCATGTCGTGATCGAGGATCGCCCACGCCAACTGGAGGCGCGCTTCGCCGCTGACTCGGGCGATGTGCTTGGCAGCGGTCGGCGCGATGTGGCCCATCGCGACGTGACGGCGGATCGAGTTCGGCAGGTCGTGGACGCGCGACCACTTGCGGATGAAGGCGACGGTCGCGTCGCCACCGGCCCGCTCGGCGGCGGCCTTGTACGAGCCTTCGCCCCGCACGAGCGCGGCACAGGCGGCCGCCCCGCGCAGCATGTAGACGTTGTCGTCCGCGCCGGCGGTGTTCTCGGAGAAGGCTCGCACTGTCCGGGCAGCGAGTTCCAGGCTCTCGGGATCGTCGGGATCGAACTCGACGGCCTCCTCGGCGCGCTGACCGGTCAGCGACGGGTCGCCCCGGATGACGGGCTTTCCCACCGGCGACTCGCGCTCGGCGTGGCTCCGGCCGTCGTGGCCATCGGCAGTCATCACTTCCTGTTAGGAACGGTGCGATAAAAGGGTCCGGTCCGGCGTGTACGGACTACGCACACCGGGGCGGGGCGGTCCCGCCGCTCGGCTGTCTGTGGTCAGCCAGAGCAGTTGTTGATCGTCCTCTCCGGTTCTGGTGTCGATGCCAGGCAAGACTGGCATCAGGTGTGCCAGCGAGAACAGTTTCTCACCCTGGCTTTGGCGTCGACGAGCGACGGGCGCTCGTCGGGTGCGTCAGTGAGAGAAGCTGTTTTGGGTCCGCGCTGACTTTGGTGTCGACGAGCGACAGGCGCTCGTCAGGTGCGCCAGCGAGACCAGTTGGTAGTTGCCCTCCCCGGCTCTGGCGTCGACGAGCGACGGGCGCTCGTCGGGTGCGCCGGTGAGATACTTAGTCGTCTGCTTCGGCTTCGTCACGGTTCTCCGAGAGGTGCTCCCAGATCTCGGTGCAACCGCATCCGTCCTCCACGTCGTCGAGGTGGTCGGTCGCGGGCTCTTCGTCAACTGCGTCTTCGCGTGATTGCTGTTGTGCGTCGGTCATTGGTTGTGCAACGCGCCGGTAGGCCGGCGGTGTTTCGGTACCCATTCGTAACGCCCATACCTGCATAAAGGCGCTCTCTCATGTAATCCCTTCCAGTACTCCCGTTTGCCGGCAATCGCTTCTGGTATCTCGTACGGGCGATGGCATGCAACAAACTGTGTGATCGAACCTCACGGACCACCGGACGGTGGCCGGGTCGCCGAAGAGCCGGCGAAACTTGGGCACGCCGAACGACTCACGTTCCCGGCGGATCTAATGACATGTAATGACGACCGACGTTCACCAGCTCGACGACGGGGCCTGGATCAGCGTCAACGACTCCCGGGAGGTGAACGTCAGCGACCTGTGGTTGCTGGCAAGAAGCGACTTCTGTGGGTGTGAGACGACCGATTTCCTCGCCGAAGGGTTCGTCGACACCGGCGTCGACTACCCGAACATCGAGGCCCGGATCGCCGGGCGCTGTATCGCCTGCGGAACTGAAGGCGTCACCGACTGGCTGACCGTCGGGCGCGTCATCGACCCCGAATCGGGCGAGTTCCACGGTGTCGAGCATAGCAGCGTCCACATCCCGGCGAAGTACCGCCGACTGGACGATTCCGAAGAGTAGGCAATATTCTCTGGTTGCGGGGAGAGGTGGGGAGCCTTGTCGAGAAAGCGTGTTGTATATGGGTGGGGCTACTGGGATGGGTATACCAACGATGCCCACGAAAGTCGAGAACTGGAAGGACGAGGTGTACGGTAACGAGATCAGGGAGCACCTGATGAACTTCGCCGAGGAGGGGTGGGACGCGATCCCCGACGACGAACACGACGCCTGGTTCGAGCGTTTCAAGTGGTGGGGCCTGTACCACCAGCGCTCCGGCCAGGAATCCTATTTCATGATGCGGATCGGGACACCGAACGGTGTCATCGAGCCCGGCCAGCTCGAAGTGATCGCCGAGGTCGCCGACGAGTACGCTCGCGGCCCGGCCGAGAACCCCGAGTTCGGCGACGCCTACTGTGACTGGACGACCCGCCAGTCGATCCAGCTTCACTGGATCAAGATCGAGGACGTCCCGGAGATCTTCGAGAAACTGGAATCTGTCGGTCTCTCTACCCAGCAGGCCTGTGGCGACTCGTGGCGCAACATCGTCGGCTGTCCCGTTGCCGGCAAGGACAAACACGAACACATCGACGCCTGGCCCGTCGCCGAGGACCTCCACGAGACGTTCAAGGGCGACGACGACTACGCCAACCTCCCGCGCAAGTGGAAGGTCTCGGTCACCGGCTGTGACGAGGGCTGTGGCCAGGGCGACATCAACGACCTGGCGTACGAACCCGCCGAGAAAGAGATCGATGGCGAGACGAAACTGGGCTTCAACGTCCGCATCGGCGGCGGTCTCTCCCGGAAAGAGCCCCGCCTCGCCCGCGACATCGACGTGTGGGTCCCCCCGGAGAAGGCCGCCGATATCGGGCACGGCATGTCCGCGCTGTTCCGCGAGTACGGCGACCGCGAGGACCGCTTCAACGCCCGCATCAAGTTCCTCATGGACGAGTGGGGTCCCGAGAAGATGCGCGACGTGCTCCAGGAGGAGTTCGTCGACTTCGAACTCCCCACCGCGGGCGAGGACATGCGCGACCAGTACACCTACAACGCCGGCGGCAACGAACACGGCGACCACGTGGGCGTCCACGAACAGCCCGACGGCAACTACTACGTCGGCCTGGACGTCCTCGTGGGCCGGATGGGTGTTGACGACGTGTACGAACTCGCCGAACTCGCCGACGAGTACGGCTCCGGCGAAGTCCGCCTGACCCAGCGCCAGAACATCATCGTCACCGACGTCGATTCGGACCGACTCGACGCGTTCCTCGACGAGCCGCTGCTCGAGGACTACTCGCCAGACCCCCACCCGTTCATGCGGGGCTCGATCGCCTGTACGGGCACGGAGTTCTGCTCGCTGTCGATCGTCGAGACGAAGAACCGCCAGGTCCGCTACGCCCGCTGGCTCAAGGACAACGTCGAGCTCCCGGCAGGCGTCGAGGACTTCCACATCCACCTCTCGGGCTGTACGGCCTCCTGTGCCCAGCCCCAGATCGCCGACATCTCCCTGCGCGGCATGAAGACCCGCAAGGACGGCGAGCCCGTCGAAGCGTTCGACATCGGCCTCGGCGGCGGCCTCGGCGAGAACCCGCAGTTCGCCGACTGGGTCGAGATGCGCGTCGCCGCCGACGAGGTGCCCGGCTACATCGAGAACCTGCTGGACGCCTTCAAGGCCGAGCGCGAGGGTGACGAGACCTTCCGCGAGTTCGTCGCCGACCGTAGCGAGGAGGAACTGCAGGCGCTGGCCGACCCGGAGGAGACCAGCTACGACGACCCGTACCTGGGCAACACGAAGATGACCTGGTACCCCTACGTCGAGGACAGCGACATGCAGTCCTCGCCCGCGCCGACCGACGCCAACGACGAGCCGCTGCCTTCTGACGACTAGGACAGCTCGGTTCTCTCGACGTTCTTCTTTCGTTTCTCTGACCGACTGCGAGTTCCGACAGCACGCCAACGGGCACTGAACGCCCTCGCCACGCCCGCTAGCACTCAGTACAGCCTTCGACTGCACTGCTAGGCACTGAAAGCCCTCGCCACGCTCGCGGTCGCTGGGCGGCATATCCTCGTTCGCTCCGCTCACTCCGATAGTGGCCACCCAGCGACTCCACTGCGACGCGAGACCCGTCTGGGCGGTTCTGTGCGGGCACTATTCGAGCGACTACAGGGAGCGAGAATATCCCGCACAGAACCGTCCAGCGGGGCGAGGGCGTTCAGGTGTGGTCGTCGGTAGGCTCGGCAGGGCGGGGCGAGGGCGTTCAGTCGGACCGTCTCCCGGACCCCGAGCGAGAACTCCCTGCTTAAGTCCAGCGAGGCTCAGTATCAGATATGGTCGATCGCATCATGACGGTCAACGCGTACACGACCTTCGACCTGCTGGAGGGAAGGGTCGAGGGCCACGGCTTCGAGGAGTCCGCGTACACCGTCCTGAACGTCAGCACCGATACCCGAGAGAGTCCCGACGCCGTCGAGGTACAACTGGAGATGGACAACACCGAGATCGACGCCGTCGAACCACACGCCGACACCGTCACGCTCACCCCCGAACAGGCCCGGGAGATGGCCGCCGAACTCGAGAAGTACGCCGGCAAGGTCGAGGCGAGCGAGGAGTAGCACCGGCGGTACACAGTCAGAGCCCGACGAAACGACGAGGAAGACCGGGCGGCTAGTCGTCCGGAACGGTGCTGATATCGGTTACTCGTCAGTCCTCCATGCGTAGCCCTGATCGCCGCGAGAACCACCGTCGCTGTGGACACCTCGATGCCGGCCAGCGATGTATTTGTTAATTGGCATTAGTTAACGATGGGTACTAGTTGCTACTCAAGTTCCTACCACCAACCCCTTTTATGTCCGAATATCGCGTATTTATCGTTATGCGAACACAACCGGATTCCCGCGCCGGAGTCTCGTTTCGAATCGCCGCTGTTGGCTTCCTCTTTTCGATGGTAGTCGCGTCGCTGGGAGTGGTGTCCACGATTCCATCGTTCACATGGTCTAGGCTCTTCAGTATGCTCGGCTGGACCTCTGAAAACGCTATGTGGTTTCTCGGCCCGATCGGAGTGTTGGTGCTGATCGGACTGGTTTTGAACCCACGAATCCACAGCTCAGGTTAAGAACTATAGCCGACGACTGAATCCCTCGGGTTTCTGTCTGGTTAGGAATCTTCACAAGCATCGACAATCAATCTTCTATTGGATTTCGTTGGGTCGTCACAGGTTAACGCCTGTGGTGTCTTCCAGCTTTCTACGTCAGCTAGCCACAGCGTTTTCAGACACAGGTGACTGCTCTGAGCGTAAATCCGGTTGGTCGTCCCACGATGCCACAGCGGAAGAAGCATACGGGTTGTGGGAACCAGCCCAGGGTATGGACACCTGCTGGCTATCCGGTATCGGTCCGAAATTCAGTTTTTCGGACGTTCTTCGCGTCCCTGGTCAACAGACTGGGGATCAGTTGGGATAGCGGTGCTGCGATCTCTCTGCGGCGGCCAGACCACCCGAATGCTCCACATCGAACGATCCCATGGTTCTTTGGTGTGGCGTGACATACCGCAGTCCATGTCGACCGATACACCCGGCAACCCCGCCGCTCGCGAACTGGGGTACTGCCCGTGCTGTGGCTACCGGACACTCCCGAAAGGCCAGCCCGGCTCCTACGAGGTCTGTCCGGTGTGTCACTGGCTCGACGACCCGATCCAGTTCGGCGACGCCGAGTACGTCAGCGACACCAACCACGTCTCCCTCAGCGAGGCTCGCGCCAACTTCGAGGAACACGGCGCGTGTCTGCCCGAAGCCGCCGACCAGACCGCTGCGCCCGCCGACGCCCAGCGCGACCCAAACTGGCCCTACACCGGCGAGTAACGAACCCGGTGCGTGTCTTTCTCGACGACTCGCCGCCAGCGCAACGATTAACACCACGTGTACTCCCATCCTAGACGATGTCTCACCCTACCCGGACACTTCCGAGCGGCGACGAACTCCCGACCGTCGGCGTCGGTACCTGGAACATCGGCGGCGACACCGTTCGCGACGCGGTGCGGGCGGGCCTCGACGCGGGCTACACGCACGTCGACACCGCCGAAGGCTACCGGAACGAGGCCGAGATCGGCGACGCGATCGCCGACTCCGATCGCGAGGACCTGTTCCTGACCTCGAAGGTCCTCGCGAAGAACCTCGACTACGAGTCGGTGATCGACTCCTGCGAAGCCTCGCTCGAAAAGCTCGGCACCGACTACCTCGACCTGTACCTCATCCACTGGCCCAACCCCGCGATCTCGCTGCGCGAGACCCTCGACGCCATGGCGACGCTGCACGACCAAGGCAAAGTCAGGAACATTGGCGTCTCGAACTTCAACGCCTACCAGCTCAGCTGTGCCCACCACATCAGTGACGTCCCGATCGCGGTCAACCAGATCGAGTTCCACCCCTACCTCCAGCGGCCGGACCTCGTCAACTACTGTCGCGAGACCGACACCACCATCGAGGCCGCCGCGCCGCTGGCTCGTACCGAGGTCTTCGACGACCCCGTGATCGGTGAACTGGCCGACGAGTACGACAGGTCGACCGCCCAGATCGTCCTCAAGTGGGCTGTCGAGCAGGACGTCGTCGTCCTCCCGAAGTCCTCCTCACCCGAGCACGTCCGCCAGAACGCCGACCTGTTCGACTGGGAACTGGCCGCCGAGGACCGCGAACGCATCGACGACCTCGACCGCGACCAACCCGTCTACGACCACCCCGCCCGCGACTGGAGCGGCGACACCTACGGGATCTCCCAGTAGGCTCGCCCCACAGCGGCGTCGTTCTTCTCCGAACAGTGTCCTCGGGACCGAGGACAGGATTTTGTGCGAGGAACCAGAACGGAGCGATACGCGACGTGTCACACCGTCTCAGGGGGTGGCGCGGACGGGTGCCGACAAAACCATGAACCAGCCCACGCCGACACGACAGTATCGCCACCGAACCGACCCAAACGCCGGGAAGGGAGCGCAGTGACCGACCGCACGATCACCGTCGAGGCCAGTGGCCGGGCGACGGGGCAGGCCGACGCGGTCCACGTCCAGATCGACGCCACGGGACGGGGCGAGACACAGACGGCGGCCCGGCGCGGGGCGGCCGACTGCGTCGCGGCCGTCCGAGACGCGATTCGAAAGCTCGATCTCTCGGGTGACGGGCTCGAACGCCGCGAATCGACGGTCGAGCACCGCTCGTCGCTGTTCGACGCCGACGAGGACGACCCGGCGTACACGGCGACAGTTCAGTGTACGCTCACCTGTCGCCCGTCACAGACCGAGGACGTGTTCGTCGCGGTCGGCGACGCGGGCGGCGCGGTGACCACGATGGACCGAATTCTCGCGCCCGAGCGGCGCGACGAACTCCACGAAGAAGCCCTCTCGACGGCGACCGAGCGGGCGCGCCGGCAGGCCGAGGCAATCGCTCGGGCGGAAGGCGTCATAGTCGGACCGGCCCGGGAGATCGAGCGCGTCCAGACTGGGGGGATGGACAGCATCGTCGACGAGGCGCTGTCGGAGATGGAACTGAGCCACGTCGACCTCGACGGCGTCGAGGTCGAGGCCGCCGTCGAAGCGGTCTTTGAGATCGAGGGGTGACGTGGCCGGTCGGCGGTTAGAACTCCGTGACGACTTCGATCCCCGCGGTGCCGTAGTCGGTCATCGCCGCCAGCCGATCGGCCACCTCGTCGAGCCCGACCCGCCGCGTCACGAGCGCGCCGGGGTCGAGTGTGCCGTCGGCAACGAGCCGCAGGAGTTCGTCGTATCGCGAGGGCGGCATGCCCCGTGACCCGAGCACGTCGATGTCCCAGCGGGCGATCCAGTCGGTCGGCAGCGCCACCTCGCCTTGCTCGGCGTCGGTCGTCAGCCCGACCTGCACGTGCGTCCCGCGCGGGCGCAGGCACTCGACGCTGTTCCGGCAGGTCTCGGCCCGGCCGAGCGCGTCGACGGAGACGTGTGCGCCGCCGTCGGTGGCGGCCTCGACTGCCGCCGGCACGTCGTCGACGGTGCTGGCATCGACGGTCTGGCTCGCGCCGACCGTGCGGGCCATATCGAGGGGTTCCTCGCGGATGTCGATCGCGACCACGCCAGCGCCCAGCGCCCTGGCAATCTGGACCGCCGCCAGCCCCAATCCGCCACAGCCGTGCACCGCGACCCGGTCGCCGGCCCCCAGATCGGCCCGGTGGGCCAGCGCGTGGAAGGCCGTGACGTAGCGACAGCCCAGTGCCGCCGCCTCGTCGAAGCCGACGCCGTCGGGGAGTGCAACGAGGTTGTACTCGGCCGCGGGGACGGCCACCCGCTCGGCGAACGCGCCCGGCGCGTCGCTCTCGAAGCCCAGTGCCCATCCGTCCGTACAGACGTTGCCGTGGCCGTTCCGGCAGTGGTGACACGATCCGTCGCCGAGGTTGAACGGTACGACCACGCGGTCGCCCGTCTCGACGGCGTCGACCTGCTGACCCGTCGCGACGACACGACCTGCTGGCTCGTGCCCGAGGACCTGCCCGGTCGGGACCCTGTCGTCGGCCCACTCCCCGTGGCCCTGCCAGGCGTGCCAGTCGCTCCGGCAGATCCCGCAGGCCTCGACGGCGACGACGGCCTCGTCCGGATCGGGTTCGGGCGGGTCGACTTCGCGAACGTCGAGCGGTTCGCCGTAGTCGGTGAGAACGGCAGCGCGCATGGGCCGTGGTTCCCGACGCGCGATGAAAAGTGCGTTGTCCGCGACGGTAGTCATACGGATTATCGTAGCCGTTTTTCCGGTCGACTCCCAGTCGAGCGGTCGATCCGGGACAGATCTACAATAATCCGTATCAGCCGTCGAGCGGATCGGCGACGGTCTCGAACAGCCACTCGAAGCTGTCGGTGCCGAAGCGGTCGACGTGCGTCTCGGTGAACGCCGCGTCCGAGTTCGCGAACGCCTCGGCGGTCCAGAACCGCGCGTCGACAGCGTCGTCGCCAGCTTCGAGGTCACCGCTGACTGCCGACCGCTCGACTGCGAAGGTGACGTTCGACATGTGCATGCCCTCGACAGGCTGGCCCGCCGAGTCGTACGCCCAGCGAAGGGCGTCGCCGTCGACGATAGCGACGCTCCCGCCGGGGCAGGGGTTGTCGAAGACGAAGTCGTCACAGGACGGACAGTGCCAGACCGCGCGCGCCTCTCCCTCGATGAAGCCGGGATCCGCGTCGTCGAGTTCTGTGCCGCAGTACGGGCAGTAGTCGGGAGGAAAGTTGACCATGCACACACTGCACACGACTTTCTCACTTAGTGCTGGCGTCGGAATTATCGTGTGGGATTGCAGCATCGATCGGCAAGACTTCACTATCGTCCCGGCGTCCACTCACGAACGTCGCAGAAGTCGCCTCGGACCCCGAATTACAAGCCAGTCCCGCCCGCACAGTAGCCCATGACCGAGTGGATTGGCGAGACGTTCACGAGCGACGTGGGCTGGTCGCATCTGACTGAACTGGTCGACATCGGCAACCGGATGGCCGGCAGCGAGGGCGAGCGGCGTGCCGCAGCGGCGACGCGAGACGCGCTCTCCGAGTACGCCGACGAGGCCAGCCTCGAGGCGTTCGACATCCAGGGCTGGGAACGAGGGTCGTCCGCCATCTTCGCCGGGGACGAACCGATCGCCGAGGCGGACCGCGAGGTGATCTCACTCCCGCGCTCACCCAGCGGCGACGCGCACGGCCGACTCGTCGACGTTGGCCACGGGCTCCCCGAGGACTTCGAAGACGCCGACTGCGAGGGCGCGATCGTGATGGCCAGTTCGGACGTGCCCTCGTGGTACGATCGCTACATCCACCGCCGTGAGAAGTACTACTACGCCGTCGAGGCGGGCGCGGCGGCGTTCGTCTACGCCAATCACGTCGAGGGGATGCTCCCGCCGACTGGCAGTGTCGGCACCCCCGAGGAACCGATCGGCGACATTCCGGCGGTCGGCGTCGCCAGCGAGACCGGGGCGCGACTCGCGCGCCGGTACGAGGGCGAAGACGTGACCGTCGGCGTCGACTGTGCGACGCCCGATGCCACGAGCCAGAACGTCCACGCCGAACTGGGACCCGACACCGACGAGCGCGTCCTCGTGACGAGCCACGTCGACGCCCACGACATCGCCGAGGGTGCGATGGACAACGGTGCCGGGACCGCCGCTGTCGTCGAAGTAGCCCGCGCGCTGGCCGCCCGTGAAGACGACCTCGACCACCGCGTCGAGTTCGTCGCCTTCGGTGCTGAGGAGGTCGGGTTGGTGGGATCGAACCACCTCGCCGACGAGCGCGACCACGACGAAATCCGGGCGATCCTGAACCTCGACGGCGTCGTCCGCGGACGGACGCTGGAGCTGTACACCCACGGGTTCGACGGCCTCGACGCGGCCGCCGAGGCCGTGGCCGACCGCTTCGACCACCCGATCACGACGACGCCCGAACAGGGGCCCCACAGCGACCACTGGCCATTCGTCCAGTGGGGCGTCCCCGGCGTCCACGCGATGAGCGAGACCGACGGCGACGGACGGGGGTGGGGCCACACTCACGCCGACACGCTGGACAAACTCGAACCCCGGACCCTGCGCGAGCAGGCGGTCCTCCTGACCGATCTGGCCGTCGAGTTCGCCAGCGACGAGCGAGCGATCGCCCCGAAGGACCCCGAGGAGATCGCTGTAGCGCTCGAAGCCCAGGATCTCGCCGAAGGGATGAAAGTCGTCGGTGACTGGCCCTACGACGAATAACGATCGAGGACCCCGTTCGAACGGCTACGCCCCGACCAACTGCGTCGCGACCGCGATCAGGAAGAGCGCGCCCCCGACCGTTGCGGTCTCTGCGGCGGCCATCGAACTCGGGTGACCGCGTGCCTTCGCGGTGACGTAGACGCCCAGTACGAGGTAGATCCCGACGAACAGCGCTGAGACGATCACGATCGGGCCGGCCAGCAGTCCGCTCGGCGCGGCACTGCTGGAGACGAACACGGCCACGCCCGCGACCGCACCGACTGCCAGCACCAGGAACAGGCCGATCCAGATGCCCGTCCCCGCGGGCACTGACTCCGATTCGTAGCCGCCGGGCGACCAGCCGGTCTCGCTGTCGTCCGTCGCCCCCGGCTGATGACTGTACCACGGCCGGCTCCGCGCGAGCGCCGCGATGACGATCACGGCCAGCACCCCCATCACCAGCATACTCGTGATCTGCGGCGATGCCATGCTCCGCTGTATTCGGCGATAGATAATAATTGTTGGTGCACAACCACCTTTTTCGACTGCGGGTGAGCGCGACGCGCTCACCGTCTGCTCACGGGCCGAAGGCCCGTTCGCATGGTATGCGGGACCTCCGGTCCCGCACTACTTGTCGAAAAACGTGGGTGAAAAAGGCTGCCCCTCGCTACGCTCGGGGCAGTGAACCGGGCGACCACCGGGTCCTGACGGATCGCTCGGTCGCCCGGATGCTAACCGCTCAGTGCTGGTGAACCACTGAGCGATTGAGTCTGTCTCGGCTTATTGTGAGGCCAGCGTATTGAAAACGAATGCCGTGAATAATCTGCCGGTGAAATAAACAGTCAACCGACGCGTGCTAAGGCTTCACGCCCTGAGCACGTCTCTGGTCTTCGCATTGACCACAGTAGGCATCGTTCAATCTTTTAGGATCTTCTACCTCTTTCGTTTCCGATATTTCATTGTCTTTCTGATACTGCCAAGAGTGCCCGCAATACTCGTTTTCTAAGGCGTGCCAGTCGTGATCCGAACTTTTTCGTCCTACCTTCATTATTTGAAAGTCACGTTAGTGTCTGGGTGGGATTTGGTTTCACTCTTGGGTAGGAATTGTTGATCGGTATGCACGGCTACAGAACAGTTGACCGCTTCGGTACCGGTGGACCCTCTGGCCGTGTACATCGCTCGACAATCCCCTCATACCACCATCGAGACGGAACAACACCTATCCTACCGGAGACTGTCGAACAGCGACCCCGATGATCCGTATCAGGCCCCTTCGACGAGGCGTTCTAACTGCTCGGGTGGGACCGCGCCGGGGGCCGCGTGCTGGTCGTAGGCGAAAGTCGGGACGCCGGTGACGCCGCGTCGCTGGGCCTGGGTGAACTGTTCGCGGAGCCGGGCCCGGAGCTCTTCGTCCGTGATCGCGTTCCGGATCTCATCGGCGTCCAATCCGGTGTCGACGGCCAGCTCGGCCAGCACGTCGACGTCGCCGATATCTCGGCCCTCGATCCAGAGCGCCTCGAAGATCGCCTCGTCGAAAGCGAGCCACTGCTCTGGGTATTCGTCCCGGACGTAGAATGAAGCGACCTGTGCGTCGAGCGAGTCGACCTCGTCCGGGATATCGTCGAGGTTGCACATCTCGTCGGCGTCGTAGCGCTCTCGCAACCGTTCGACGTTCTGACGAGCCTGCTCGAAATACGACTCGTCCTTGCCGTCGTCGACCGAGTGGTCGATTTCGCCGTCCGGCCCGCGCTTCTGACTCCGCAGGTCGAACGGGTGCCAGTCGATGTCGAGTTCGTCGTCGCGTGTCTCCTGGTACGCTTCGAGCGAACGCCGCCCGAGATAGCAAAACGGACACACGTAGTCGGAGTACACCGTAATTCGATCGTTGTCCTGGGTCATACACACTGGTTGGGTCGACAGACGGAAAAGCCCGTCAGTAAGCTCGCGGTAATCGTCAGGTGTTGGCACGACGACCGACAGGTGGTCGTCAGATGGGTCGGTGAGATCTGTGGCCCGCGCTGGCTTTGGTGTCGACGACCGACGAGCGCTCGTCGGATGCGCCAGCGAGAGCCTAGTCGCCCTCCCCGGCTCTGATGTCGACGCCAGACAAGCTGGCGTCAGGTTCGCCGGTGAGCGCTTTCAGTCGTCGTCCCCGACTTCAGCATCCACCTTCGACCGTCGCTCGGTCGCCCGCTGGATGAACTCCTCGGGTAGTTCGTCGATCTCGCCGGCCTGGACGGCCCAGAGGTTGGCGTAGAGTCCGTCCTCGGCCAGCAGGTCGTCGTGGGTGCCGCGCTCCACCACTGAACCGTCTTCGAGGACGACGATCTGGTCGGCGTCCTTGACGGTCGAGAGGCGGTGGGCGATGGTGAACGTCGTTCGCTCCGCCGTCAGCCGATCCAGCGAGCGCTGGATCAGCATCTCGGTCTCCGTGTCCACGTCGCTCGTGGCCTCGTCGAGGACGAGAATCTCGGGGTCCTTGAGGATGGCTCGGGCGATGGCGATGCGCTGGCGCTGGCCGCCCGAGAGCTTGACGCCGCGTTCGCCGACCATCGTGTCGTAGCCGTCGGGGAGGTTCTGGATGAAGCCGTGAGCCTCGGCGGCCTTGGCGGCCTCCTCGATCTCTTCGTCCGTTGCGTCGAAGCTCCCGTAGGCGATGTTGTCCCGGACGGTCCCGTAGAAGAGGAACGTCTCCTGGCTGACGTAGCCGATCGACCCGCGCAGGCTGGGCACGGTCACGTCGCGCACGTCCTGCCCGTCGATCTCGACGGCGCCCTCGTCCACGTCGTACATCCGCATCAGCAGCTTCATCACCGTCGACTTGCCCGCTCCGGTCGGGCCGACGAGTGCGAGCGTGTCGCCGCCCTCGACGGTGAAGGACACGTCGTCGAGGATTGCCTCGTCGTCGTAGCCAAAGGAGACGTGGTCGTACTCGACCTCGCCCTCGTCGACGACCAGATCCGTTGCGTCGTCGGGTTCCTCGATCAGCGCCGGCGTGTCCATGAGCCCGAAGATGCGCTCTGCGGAGGCGTAGGCCCGCTGGTACATGTTGATGATCTGCCCGAACTGGGCCATCGGCCAGATGAAGCGCTGGGACAGCAGGATGAAGACGACGAACTCACCGGTGGAGAGGTCGCCGCTGAAGAAGAACGGGGCCTGGCCGCTGTACACCCACAGGCCGCCGACGAGGAAGGTGACGACGAAGCCCAGTCCCGACAGCACGCGCAGGCCGGGGAAGAACTTGATTCGGGTCGCGATGGCGTCCCAGTTGGCGTCGAAGTAGTCCTGGGACACGTCGTCGACGCGCTCTGACTCGTAGCTCTCGGTGCTGTAGGTCTTGATCACCTGCACGCCGCCGAGGTTGTTCTCCAGCCGGGAGTTCAGTTGCCCGACCGACGATCGCACGTCGGCGTACTTGGGCTGGATCGCCTGGATGAACTGGTAGGTGAAGAAGGCGATGCCGGGGACGATCACCAGCGTCACAAGGGCGAGTTGCCAGTTGTAGGAAAAGAGGATCGCCGAGATGCCAAGCACCATCACTGTCAGCCGGAACGCGGAGTTCATCCCGTCGTTGAGGAACCGCTCCAGTCGGTTCACGTCGTTCGATAGCACCGACATCATCTCGCCGGTCTGCTTGTCCGCGAAGAAGTCCATGTTGAGCCGCTGCATTCGGTCGTAGGTGTCGGTCCGGACGGCGTGTTGAATGTGCTGGGCGAAGGAGTTCCACCCCCAGTTTCGGGTCCAGTGGAAGCCCGCCCCGAAGATGAAGGCGCTGGCGATGATCCCCGCCGCGAGCAGCACCTGTGACTCCGGGTCGGTGGCGTACTCGTACAGCGGGACGGGACCGAGTTCGAACTGTCGATTGCCGCGGTTGAACGTCGAGTCGATGGCGATGCCGAGCAACACCGGCGGCAGCAGATCGAGGAGTCGGGCCACGACGCTGCTGAGCAGTCCGACGACGAACGCGCCGGCGTTGTCCCGACCGTACTCGGCGAACAGCCGGCGCATCGGATGGTCGACGTATTCCCGTACGTCCTCGAAAACGTCGTCGTCCTCGGCGTCGATATCCATTACACCCTAGCAATAGATCACGATAGAAAAGGCCGTCGTCTGCGTGTTAACTCCAGTTATGCTGGCGGAGTACGAAGTAGATCGAAGCAGGCACGACCGGTCACGATTCGGCGCTGACGTTCGGGAGTCTCATACTACCGGCTGTAAATCTGTGAACGATTTCGCCACCTCGGATGGCGAAGATCTTCACGAAGTTACAGCCGGCAGTATCAGTCGGTCCCCAACGTCGAGACCGGTCTCGTTCGTCCAGCCACGGTTGACCTCCAGGACGTACTTGCCTTCGCCGGGGTACTCGCGCTCGTACTCCCCGTCGGGGACCGGTGCGTGGTGGATACGTGTGACGGTGCCGTTCTCGGCGACGAAGACGATATCCAGCGGGAAGTCCATCCGCCGCATCACGAAGTTGTATTCGCCCGCGTTCGGGAAGACGAACAGCATCCCCTCGTCGGCTGCCAGCGACTCCGTGTCGCTCAGGCCGGTGTAGCGCTCGCTGCTGTCGTTCGCGATCGCGACTCTGACAGTCGCGAGTTCGGTGCCGTTTGCGTCGATCGCCGTCACTGTCGGGCCGGTGGGTGTCGGTGACGGTGTCGACGTGGTTCTGGTCGACGATGTCGTCGACGGCGACGCAGCTGTCGATGTCTGCGTCGTCGCCCCGTCGGTCGCCGCCGCGGCGTCGCCCGTCCGGTTCGGGATCACCACGCGATCGCCGACGGTGACGCCGGTTCGGTTGGTCCAGCCGCGATTCACTTCGAGGACGTACGTGCCGACGCCGGCGTACTGTTCGAGCGATCCTTCGCCGCCGCCCTCGGGTGGGACTGCGGCGTGGTGAACGCGCGTAACAGTGCCGTTCTCGGTGAAGAAGACGATGTCCAGCGGGAACGCCATGTCCCGCATCACGTACGCGTGCCGCCGTTCGTTGTCGTGGACGAACACCATCCCTTCGTCGGCCCCCAGCGACTCCGTCCGGCTGAGTCCGACGATGCGTTTCTGCCACCCGTCCGCGACCCGGGTGTCGACGGTCCCGAGTTCCGTTCCGTCCTCGTCGAGCACCGTCACCGTCGTCCGTTCGTAGGTGCCCGGATTCAGCGCCTGAATCCACACGCCCGTCCAGAGTGCGATGGTCGCGACCAGCAGGACGCCGACCACGCTCCCGACGACCGCTGTCGACCGCTCCATAGTCGCAACGAGGGGTGTATCAGGGGTAACGCTGTCGACTGCGGATCCAGAAAGAAAGCGTTATTCCCCCACACCGATTTTTCACGGGTGCGGGCCTGTGGTCTAGTGGTTATGACGCTTCCCTTACAAGGAAGAGGCCGGCGGTTCAAATCCGCCCGGGCCCATTTTGCTGCGAACGACAGTGAGCAGCAAATGGCACACACGGATTTGAACCCTGGAAGTCACGCGCAGTGAACAGCGTGAGCGAGCATGTCTTCCTCCGGTTCAAATCCGCCTGGGCCCATCCTGCGACGAGTAAACACGAGGAGCGGATGGACTGACAAGGATTTGAACCCCATCAGTCGCGCGCAGCGAGCGAATGCGAGCGAGCACGTCTGATTCCGGTTCAAATCCGCCGAACGGACTCCGGTCGTTCGAGATCCTCCTCACTCTGTTCGAGGAAACGCCGGGAGAGCTCTGTTCTCCCGCCATCTGGCTCACTTCGTTCGACTGGATGTCAGCGACCGGCGGCCGTCACGACTGACAGAGACGGCCGCCAGTTATCAGGACCAATAACTAGGCCCGTTCTTTTATTACCATCTACACTCTCCGTCTAAGTACGGCACCATTCCGGTGCCAACCCCACCACCACCCCCACCACCATTCCTTCACTTTTCATACGAACAGCTGCTGGTCTGTCTCAGATCGACCGCACGCAGTCGTGCGGTTTGGTGAATAAACGTCTACAACCGTCCGTATCAGCCAACGAGTGACGACGCCGTCCGGCTAAGTCAGTTCGGCGACGAGCGACGCGACCGGCAGCTCTCACATTGCTCGTTGTAGCTGTGGTACCTTTTGTCACGAGTCGTGGTAACAAGAGACGGAACCAGTAGAGCTATATATTGGTGTGACAAAGCATAGCATGTATGGCGACCGCACCGAGTACCGACGACATGATCGACGAGTTCCTCTCCCAGCGCGGTCACGATGTCGAACAAACTGGGTGGGATGAAAACTATAACAAGAAACAGTGTCCGGACTGTGGCGGTCTTCACGACGGTACAGCCACAGAGTGCTCGGTGTGTGGCTGGGTACCGAACTGACGGGACGAGCGGCTCGCGAACCGACTGATACGGACGGTTGTCGGTCCGTACCAGATCGATCGCACGCAGTCGTGCGGTCGACTGGGGAACCGTCGACAACCGTCCGTGTGATCGCGTTTTTTGTCGACAGCGTCCGAGAGCCGCTGCTCGCACAGTCGTGTTCAGTTCTCGACTGTCACCGTCGCTACCGAACGTTTGAAAGGGGGGAGAGAGCGTTGTTGGGGGTCAGTTCTGAGGACTACACGTCGTCGAGCGACGCGTGCAGGAACATGCCGATCGCGAGGTGTCGGTACACCGCGCGTTCGATCCGGTCTCGAGCAGCTGGGTCATCGCTGATCGAGTACTGCTTGGTCTGCACCAGCTCGTGCATCTCGAGGAGTCCCTCGGAGTCGAGTTCGTGCAGCCGGGGGTAGACAGTTCCTGGACTCAACTGGGCGTCGAAGAGACGGTCCAGTTCGTCCATCAGTCCTGTTCCGTGCGTTTCGTCGTTCGAAGACGCAATCAACGCAAGGAGGATCTCGTCCAGGCTCTCTGTAACGAGGCTCTCGTCGATGGCTGTCGAGCCATCGGCCAGTTCCTCACCGACCGAAGACAGTAGTGCCTCGGGCACGGGGTCACGGCTCGTTCGATCGGGCGACGAGTCGGTGTTGTGCCCGCCGATGAGGGGGGTCAAGCGCTCATCGGCATTGGTCTGCACCGAATCACCCGTCGTCGTGTGCCGGAATGTGTCTTCGGTCACTGTATTCACCTGGAGTCGATCCGCAACTGAACGTATGCCGGGTATATCAATAAGCACCCAGCAGCGTTTTCTGGCTCTGAAAGAACCCCACCGCTCGAAAACGCTTATGTGATGAGAGGGGTTGGGTACCGGTAGTGGACGACGAGAAGAGCATCGAAGAGATCCTCGATACGATCGGCGACCAGCACGCTCGCCGCGTGCTCGCCGCGATCAGCCGCGAGCCCCAGTCGGCCAAAGAACTCGCCGAGGAGTGTGATATGTCGTTGCCGACGATCTATCGTCGCATCGAGATGCTCACGGAGTACGAGCTCGTGAAGGATCGAACGCTCGTCGCCGACGACGGAAACCACTACAAGGTGTACGAGTCGAACTTCGAATCGACGGTGATCTCGCTGGAAGACGAGGAGTACAAGGTCCGGATCTACCGCGAAGAGAACCTCCCGGACCGGTTCAGCCAGCTCTGGGACGAACTGAACCCCGAATAGGAGAACACACAGAATGGTCGACGGCGTCGCGATCGTGCGCGGGATCCTGGTGGTGCTACGGATGGTCGTGTTCGGCCTGACACTGGGTATCACGCTCATTAGCTTTCAGGCCTACCGCAAGCGCCCCTCGGAGCGACTGCAGTCGGCGTTCGTCGGCTTCGCGTTCATCAGTATGGGCGTCGCCGTCTCAAGTGTCATCACCCAGCTCAGTGCCGGCGACGCCACTGGACTGATCCGGACCTTCTTTCAGCTCGCCGAGACGGTCCCCTTCATCATCGGATTCAGTATGCTGTATCTCTCGCTGTACCGCTGACTGCCGCAGGGCGAGGTACTGATTGTAACTGCATGTCATATTCCAACATCGGTGGTGTGGAACGATGATCGATGTATTCATATCGGTAAATGTGGACTGAGAGATTCTGAGAGGTGTATTCCCACGCGAGGTGGTGCACGTGACAAAGATCATTATGTAAATCGCCGATACTTATATTACCAATAATCAGTATTGGTTAGATAGGGAGAGAGCCCATGCCCAAGTGCCAGAACTGCGGTTCGTTCGTTACCAAAGACTACGTGCGCGTATTCACACCACAGGAAGACACCGACCCGCGGGTCTGTCCGGACTGCGAGGACATGATCCGTGACGGCGCAGACGTCCGAGAGGCCAGATCGCCTCGTCACTCCTAGTCCGATCATACGGAAAGTTGTCGGTCTGTACCAGATCGACCGCACGCCATCGTGCGGTCGACTGGGGAAACGTCTACAACTGTCCGTATCAGTGCGTTCGGCTGGTTTCCGAACGCACGGACGACGGTCGTGAATCGGCCAGCGACCGCTCAATTCACCGTTCTTGAACAAAGCACGTCGTTTATGAGTGAGCGGCCCGTTTAGATGCCCAATGACTGACGCGAACCCGCAGGTCGTCCGGTTGTTCGGTGGTCCGGGGAGCGGGAAGACGACGGCGCTACTCGATCGAGTCGAAGAACTGCTGTCCGAAGACGAGGTCGACGTTCGCGATATTCTGGTCGTCTCGTACACGCGCGCTGCTGCCGCCGAGATCCGAGAACGGCTGGCGGAGCGACTCGACATCAACCCACGCACGCTCAAGGGCAACGTGTGTACGATGCACGCCAAGGCCTACGAGCTGCTGAACCTCTCGCGGGGCGACGTGGTCGGCGAGTCGGACAAAGAGGAGTTCTGTGACGATTTCGGCCTGGATTTCGAGGACGAGTACGAGGGGTCGCGACGCCGCTCGGCTCGCTCGACGACGCTTGGCAACAAGGTGATCGCGACGAGCCAGTGGCTCCAGCGGACCCGCCGCGACGTGGCCGACTGGTACGACGTGCCCTTCCAGTGGAACGAGGAGGAGGTCCGCCTGCCGCCCGAGATCGACGACAACGCCCAGACCGGCAACAAGTACACGCCCACGTGGCCCGGCGACGACGACCGACTCGACGTGCCCGAGGCGATCCGTGCCTGGCGCCAGCACAAGGGTGACAACGAACTCACCGGGTTCGCGGACATGCTCGAACGCGTCAAGCAGCGCTCGCTGCTGCCCAACGTCGACTACCTCATCATCGACGAGTTCCAGGACATCACGACCCTGCAGTACGACGTGTACGAGGAGTGGAAACCGCACATGACGAAGATCCTCATCGCCGGTGACGACGACCAGGTCGTCTACGCCTGGCAGGGTGCCGATCCCGATCTGCTGCTGGACGAGGACGTCGACGTCGACGAGATCCTCCCGAACTCCTACCGCCTCCCATCGTCGATCCTCAACGTCGTCAACCGCGAGGTCCGCCACATCGACAAGCGCCAGGAGAAAGACCTCAATCCGCGCAAGGAGGGCGGCGAGGTCCTGCCAATGTTGAACCCCTCGATGCTGGACCTCGTCCGGGAGATCCGCCGGACAGTCGACGAGGACGAGGGGACCGTGATGGTCCTGTTCCGCGCGCGCTATCAGATGTTCCAGTTCATGGACGAGTTCATCGGCGAGGGGATCCCCTTCACCTGCCTGACCGACCAGCGGATGTGGACCGACCGACTCACCGAGTACGTTCGCGGGGTCGAGGCACTCGACGCCGACGAGCCCCTGTCCGTGCTCGAAGGGCGACGACTCGCCGACATGCTGGCCGATTCGGCCTTCGGCACCGGCGAGCGCGACGATCTCTTCGACGAACTCGACGACATCGACGAGGCGAGCGAGGAAGAAGACCTGGCCGAGATCCAGATCGACCCCGACGTGATCCGCGACCACGCCCCCTTCGCGCCCGATCCACGGGCGGCCGCGGACATGCTCCGAAAGGTGACGAACTTCCAGGAGCGGACCGTCGAGGCGTACTTCCGGGGCGACTACGAGGGGATGGCCACGGATGCCGTCCGACTGGGGACGATCCACTCCGCCAAGGGTCGTGAGGCCGACCACGTCTTCGTCGGCACCGACCTCACCGAGAAGGTCGTCGAGCAGATGGCCGCCCAGGCCGAGCAAAACGACATCCACGTCCCCGGCGACGAGGAGTTCACCAAGCACACCGACCCGATTCCGACGCTGACCGACAACGAACGCCGCGTGTTCTACGTCGGCATGAGCCGTGCGCGTGAACGGCTCGTCCTCATGGAGAACCTCGTCGACGGCGCGCCGACGCTGCCGGTCGACGTGCTGCTGGAGAACGAGCCCCAGCCCGACTCGCCCGAGGAACTCCTGCTCGAAGCCCAGGAACCGCTGCCTGCGCCCTGATTCTCGCGAACGCGCCGCACCGTTCTTACTCGTCGATCAACCCGCCGTCGAGGTAGTGCTCCGTCTTGTCTCGCGTCGTCGACGCGACCTTCGTGAAGGCGACCTCGCGCCGGCCGCCGTCGCGCTCGTCGCGCTCGACCACCAGTTCGAGGCCCTGATTGCGGAAGTGAGCCAGGAGCGACGCGATGGCGGCCGGATCGCCGCGGACGGTGTGTGAGTCGCCGACCGGTTCCTCACGCTCGACCGTCCGGACTGCTTCGACTGCTGGCAGCAGGATCGACTCGCCCAGTTCCCGGGCGCGCTCGCGGACGGCCGCCTCGTCTTCCTCGAACTCGACGGCCTGGAACGCCTCGCGGACGATCCGCGAGAACACGAAGTCCCGGCCGTAGTCGAACGGCATCGAGAAGGCGTGTTCGAGGTCCGAGCGGTGGATCGCGCTGGTGGTGTACTTGAGCTGTTCCCGCCCGTCGAGCGAGGAACAGACCACGCCCTCGCGACCACGACTGTAGAGGTCCGCGATCGTCTCGCGGACCGCGTCGACGGCCGCGTCGGGGTCGTGCACGCCGAAGCTCGGGACCTGCGGGAGGTCGAACCGGTCACAGAGCTCCCGGCGGCGCTCGACGGGCAACGGGTCTCCCGTCTCCCGATCGCGTACGTCGAAGACGCGCAGCTCGTCCCCGTCGACTCCCCCGTAGTCGTGTTGGGTGTACGGGTTGGCCGGCCCGATCAGTTCCGCACAGACCATCGCGTCGGGGTTCGACTCGAAGAACGCACCGAGATCGAGCAGTTCGGTCGCTCGCCGACTCGTATACGGGCAGACGAAGCCGCTCCGGGTGAAGGCCAGCACGTCACGTGGATCGAAGTCGTCGTCGTTCGTGGCCTCCCTGTCGTGGGGCAGGTACGCAAGTCGGACGTTGTAGCCGTTGAGCTTCTCTTCGATCGCGACTGACCCGTCGAAGAAATCGGGGAGCCCCGGATCGAGCACGAGCGTCCGCGTGATCGACGGGTATCCTCGGACGACTGTGCCGTCGACGATGGCCGTCCCGCGTTCGACGCCGTGACGCGCGTCCGGCAGGTGGCGGTACTCGCGCCCGTCGACGGTCTCCGTCTCGAAGTGTTCGAGGAGGTCCTCGGCCGGACAGTCCAGCTCGAACACCGCGTGCCAGTCGCGGCCCATGTGGAGATGTGACACACCGACGAGAGAAAAGTGCGACGGCGAGTCCGGAACTGGGAGACCAGGGCCAACGCTATTTGTACACAGCGGACCAACTGTTGGTATGGTCGACCGTCCGCTGAAACAGCGGTTCGTCCTCGACACCTCGGTCTTTCTCACGCCGGAGATCAGGGGTGCGGACGAGACCGTCGAGGACGCCTGTCTGGACCTGCTGGACCTGATTGCGGAGGCCAAACTGGTCCACAACATCTCCTGTTACATGCCCCCGTCGATCAAGGAGGAACTGACGACGATGCTGGCCGATCGCGAGATCGACGACGCCGTCTTCGACAAACTCGACACGTGGGTCATCACGAAGTCACCGGCCCACTACGAGGTGATGATCCCCGCAGAGATCGTCTACGAGTTCATCGACGAGATGTCGGAGCGAGTCAACCGCGGTCTCCGTGTGTCGGAGAAGGCCGTCCGGAAGGCCGAAGAATCGCGGGCCGAGCAACTCGACGAGCACGACCACATGACCGAGGTCGACAAGGTCATCTCGGATCTCCGCGACGAGTACCGTGATGCGCTCCGGCAGGGCGTACTGGACTCGCGGGAGGACTTCGATCTGCTGATCCTCGCCAGAGAACTCGACGCCGGCGTCGTCACGGAGGACCAGGGGATCATCAACTGGGCCGAGGACTTCGGCCTGCGCTATCTCAAAGGGCGGAAGCTCCCGCCGCTGTTCCGGGAGTATCTCGCGGTCGATCGAGACGAGCGGTGGCGGGCCGAGAAGTAGCGCCTCGTTCGTCGCCGTACGTCGGCCGGCTTCGGCTCCCTACTCCTCGCCGGAGTCGTCGTCGACCTCGACGACGCGGCCGACTGCTCGTTCGACGGCCCCGGTCGCCACGTCGTCGGGCGTCGTCAGGTAATAGGGAACGGCCACCATCCCCGCTGCGACGACGAGGTAGCCGATCCCGGCGGCGGTGCTGCCGGCCGCGAGCGTCTCGCCGCCGTACAGCGCGACCGGTGCCGCCAGTAGCACCGAACCTGCGAGTCCGATCGTCTCCATGATCCCCCGTGGCATACGCTGGCGTACGTCGGCGGGGCGCAAAAGCCGTCCGCATCGGTGCTCGCGTGTCGCTCCTGTTGTTCACGGCTCACTCCGTTCGCCGTTCACATTGTCGAGGCGCGTAGCGCCTCGCTATTCGCTCCCGCTCGCCTTTCCGAGGGCGCTCCAGTCGCCGCGCCCTCGCCACCGTTCCACATCTGGTATCCATAACTCTCTTGTGACAACTCCGCCAAGCGCCGATATGTTCACTGGCATCGTCGAGACGACGGGCGAAGTGCGTGCGGTCGAGGACACTGACGACGGGCGACGCCTCCGGATCGGCACCGACTTCGAGGATCTCGAACACGGCCAGTCGATCAGCGTCAGCGGGGCCTGTCTCACCGTCGAGGAGTCGGTCGACCGCGAGTGGTTCTCCGTGTTCCTCGCCGAGGAGACGATCGACCGGACGTTCTTCGACGTGATCGACGAGGGCGACAGCGTCAACCTCGAACGCGCGATGCCGGCCGACGGCCGCTTCGACGGCCACATCGTGCAGGGCCACGTCGACGCGACGGCGACGATCGAGGGTATCGAACAGGTGGGTGGCGACGACGGCGACTGGCGCTTTACGTTCTCGCTGCCCGCCGATGTCGAGCGCTACGTCGTCGAGAAGGGGTCGATCACTGTCGACGGGATCAGCCTCACCGTCGCAGACCGGACTGACGACGACTTCGCCGTCGCGATCATTCCGACGACATACGACGTGACGACCCTCTCGGCGAAGTCGGTGGGCGATCCGGTCCACCTGGAGGTCGACGTAGTGGCCAAGTACATCGAACAGCTCTGTTAGGGGTCGCACCGTCTGTCAGGGGTCGAACTCCGTCAGTTCCGGCTGGCTATCGGCGGCTTCCGGGGCGAGATCCGCCGAGTGAGCCTGCTTGTGCGCCCGCTCGTAGGTGTTGAGTTTCCGGAGCAAGAGTGCCCCGAACAGGCCGTCGTAGACGAGCACGAACACGAGGAAGCCGGCGAGTGGGGGGACGCCGGCGACAACGGAGAGCACCGCCGGGACGACGCCGACGAGCGTGTTGTAGGTGGCGTGGATCACGGCCGCCACGATGAGGCCCTTGATGACGATCGGCCCGGCGTGCTCGCGGTTGAACTTTGCCAGCCCGAGGTAGTAGCCCGCGAACGCCGAGTAGATGACGTGGCCCGGCCCGGCCAGCGACCGCAGGACCGTGACCGATCCGGCCTCCATGATCGCGTTCGCCGCCGACACGCCGGCATCGGCGTTCTGGGTGATGTAGAGCGCGTTCTCGATGGTCGCAAAGCCCAGCCCCGCGACCGCGCCGTACACCGCGCCGTTGATCACGGCGTCGAACTGGTCGCTCCGGTAGGCCACCAGCCGCACGGAGAGGAGTTTCACGCCCTCTTCCACGGGGCCGACCACGAGGAAGTAGTAGGCGACGGTGCCGACGACGGGGACCAGTCCGAACCCGGAGCCGATCGCCTGCACTGTGGGACCGATCTCGGTGTTGACGACGCCGGCGAAACTGGCGAACAGCACCCCGAGGACGAACGTCGCGACCAAGAGATCGAGCGGTTCCTTCGTCGTCACGTCCATGTACCAGACGTAGCCGGCCAGCACCAGTGCCGGCACCGCAGAGAGGACCGTGAAGGCCCCGAGTACGGGATTGGTCACCGCACCCAGCCCGCCCACGACGAACTGGGAGACCAGGATCGCGATCGCCGCCAGCACGACGATCACCCGCAACGAGTAGACCAGCGCCGCGTAGCAGAACCACGCGATCCGGTCCAGCAGAGATCGGACTTCCCAGTCTACGATCTCGTAGAGATCCTGCGAGCCGTCGTCGTTCGCCGCGACAGGATCCTGCCGCCTGTCTGCCATACCCCTGCTTGCGGTCGCCCGCACCTAACTGTTGGTCCAAACGAGCGCGATCGACCGGTCCCACCCACGGCGAAACGAGGGCTTTACCTCTGGGAATCGCTTACGAACGCCCATGACGCTGACTGCGGGCGTGATCGCCGTACAGGGCGACGTGTCCGAGCACGCGACCGCCATCGAGCGGGCCGCGCGGGCCCATGGGGAAGACAGCGAGATCCACGAGATCCGCGAGGCCGGCATCGTTCCCGACTGCGACGTACTCCTGATGCCCGGCGGCGAGTCGACGACCATCTCCCGCCTGCTCGCTCAGGAAGGCATCGACGAGGAGATCGTGGCCCACGTCGAGGCCGGCAAACCGGTGCTGGCGACCTGCGCCGGCCTGATCGTGGCCTCGACGGATCCGCAGGACGACCGGGTCGACGCACTCGACTTGCTCGACGTGACCGTCGAACGCAACGCCTTCGGCCGCCAGAAAGACAGCTTCGAAGCGCCACTGGACGTGACTGGCCTCGACGACCCCTTCCCGGCAGTGTTCATCCGTGCCCCGGTCATCGACGACGTGGGCGACGACGTCGAGGTGCTGGCCGAGTGGGACGGCCGCGCCGTCGCGGTCAAACAGGGGTCGGTACTGGGGACTTCCTTCCACCCGGAACTGACCGAAGATCCGCGGATCCACGATCTGGCCTTCTTCGAGAGCGTGGAAGCATAGCGAGGGGGTCCGGCCACCCGTGGACGGGGAGCGATGCCCTCAAGACGGTCGGCCACGCTGACTGGGATATGACCGACGCCGACGCCGACGAGATTCTCGACGACCTCTTCAGCGTGATCAAGCAGCGCAAGGCCGACCTCCCCGAGGACTCCTACACGGCCTCGCTCTTTACCCACGAGAAAGGCGAGAACGCCGTTCTGGAAAAACTGGGCGAAGAGACGACGGAACTCGTTCTCGCGGCCAAGGACGACGACCACGAGGAGATCGCTCACGAGAGTGCCGACATCGTCTATCACCTGCTGGTCCTGCTGGCGATGAAAGACATGGAACTGGAAGATCTGCGCGACGAACTGGCTGAGCGGCGGTAGCGATGAGGAGCATCCGCGGCGCTTCGCGCCGCGGTTCACCGGAATCGCCTTGGGGATTCCGGCTTTTTCGCCCACGTTTTTGGACGAGTGGGTCGCGAGCGGAGCGAGCGATCCCGAGGAAAAAAAGGTGGTAACGGGATGGAACTGGAAGATCTGCGCGACGAACTGACCGAGCGGCGGTAGAACCGAGCGCAGGAACCCTACTCCTCGATCGGTTCGAAACGGTGGCGGACCACGTCGCTGTCGGGGTCCCACTCGAAGTGGTCGTGGACCCGTTCCAGTCGTTTCTTGTAGGCGGCCAGATCCTCGGACCCTTCGCGCTGAGCGTCCTCGTCGGTCAGGTCGCCCAGCGTCCGGTGGGTCACGTCCGTGACTTCGAAGTGCTGGCCGTCGATCTCGAAGGTGTCGCCTTCGCTGGCGTACTCGTGACCGCGGTGCATCTGGGTGATGGTCCCCTCGACCGCCATCTGGCGGATACGTTCGTTCGGCAGGACCTCGCCGGCGTCGATCTGTGCCATACCGGCTACTGGAGCGCGAGTGGGAAAAGTGGCGTCGAAACGAGCGATCAGAGCACGACCACGTGGGCCTGGTCGTCGCTCGTGGGGAACTCGTATTCTCGTGGCCAACTGTCTCCAAAAGTACAATAGAGATATGTGTATTGGGCAACAACTCTTACGTAACTATGACAGGGACTAGCACTCTCGACAAACGAGAGATGATCGAGCGGTGGGACACGGTGTTTCGATCGCTCGCGGCCGAACCACGCCGCCAACTCGTCGTGTCCCTGATGGAGGCGCCACAGGATCGAGAGCTGTCGCTTCCGGAAGCCGCGAACCCACCGTCTCTCCTCATGGAGCCAGCGACGCTGTACAGCGAACTGATCCACGTCCATCTCCCGGTGCTCGAGGACGCCGGACTGATCGAGTGGGAACGGGAACCGCTGTGTGCGAGACGCGGTCCGCAGTTCGCAGAGGCCGCGTCGGTCATCGAGTCGATCCACGCCAACGCGGACGAGCTGCCCCGATCCCTGAGCGAGGGCTGTCAGCGTCTCGAAGCGCATCGACAGAGACAGAACTTATGACCCGGAATAACGCTCTCACGCTGGCAGTCGTCGACGCGCTGGCAGCCGCCGAGCACTGCGCGCCCCAGGAACTCGACTACTCGATCCACGAGTACGTCGACTCGGATGCCCTCTCTGCGCTGACGGCGATGGAACGGGCGACCTGGGAGCTGACGTTTCAGGTTCCTGGCCACGAGGTGATCGTCACGGGCGACGGGCAGATCTACGTCGACGGCGATCTGGTCCAGGGAACTGACGATCTTCAGCCATACGAGTTGCAGTGATACGGCAAGTTGTCGGTCTGTCCCAGACCGACCGCGCGACCGCGTGCGGTCGACTGGGGAAACGTCGACAACGTTTCGTCTGACACTCCCAACCTGACCACCATCGAACGAACGTGCTTTTACGCGCAGGCCGTGTAAGCGAGTCCAATGAGCCATCCCTTCGAGGATCTTCCGACGACGCCCACGGCCGAGGAAGTCATCGACAAGGCCTTCTCGCGAGCGGCCCGCGCCGGCAAAGCCAAGACCGGTATCGAGGGCCAGCAGTCGATGCTCCAGACGGCGTCGAACATCGTCTCGGACAACCTCCAGAACGTCGTCACGTCGTGGCCCGACATCGACACACTCGATCCGTTCTACGTCGAGCTGGCCGACGCCATCATCACCAGCAACGTCGAGGGCGAGGGCGGTATCGACGCCCTGCGCCAGCACCTCTCGGAGGTCCAGTGGGCCTCCCGCAAGGCCAAGGACATCCAGAGCGAGTATCAGGGTCGGATGACCAGCGACGCCGACACCGCCCGGAAGCTCCGCAAACAGGCCTTCGCTCGCATGGCCGACGTGGTCGAGGAAGTCGAAGACGACCTCGCGGGCATCTCCGCGGCCCGTGACGCGTTGAAGACCCTGCCCGACATCCGCCCCGACGAACCGACGATCGTCGTCGCCGGGTACCCCAACGTCGGCAAGTCCTCGTTCGTCAACCTCGTCACTAACGCCCGCAACGAGATCGCGAGCTATCCCTTTACGACCACGCAGATCCGCGTCGGCCACTACGAGCGCGACCACATCCGCTACCAGCTCGTCGACACGCCGGGCCTGCTCGACCGCCCGGAGGACGATCGCAACGACATCGAGTCCCAGGCCGTAAGCGCCGTCGAGCACCTCGCCGACGCTGTCCTCGTGTTTCTCGACGCCAGTGGGAACTGCGGCTACCCCATCGAGGTCCAGCTGGAGCTACGCGATGCCATCGAAGACCGTTTCGACGCACCGGTCCTGACGATCGCCAACAAGTCCGACGTGTCGACTGACGTGGAGGCCGACCACTACATGAGCGTCACCGAGGAGGACAACGTCGACGGCGTGCTGTCGGCCGCCATCGAGGCCGTCGGTTACGAGATCGAACTCCCCTTCGACGAGGAGTAATCGAAAGCCCTTAGCCGACGGTTGCCCCACTGTCGTTCGAGGGCCGGTAGCTCAGTTGGCAGAGCGTCTGGCTTTTAACCAGACGGTCGGGGGTTCAAGTCCCTCCCGGCCCGTAGCATTTTGCTGTGAGCGTTACGCGAGCAGCAAATGCGCTACGGTGAGACTTGAACTACGCCACGAGCGACCAGCGGGAGCGAAGTGGAGGTGGTTCAAGTCCCTCCCGGCCCGTTGTCCTGCGAACGATAGTGAGCAGTGACAACGCCACGACGGAGTTGAACCCTACCAGTCGTGCGCGGCAAAGCGAGCACGTCTGGGTCCGGTTCAAGTCCCTCCCTGCCCGTGCAATGAACCGCGGAGCGTTGCGACTCGTCGACCGAGAACCACGAGACTTACTACGCACAGTGACGAGACGACAGCTATGAACGTACTCACAGATCGGTTCGACGACCTGACGGAACCACTCGGTGTCGGTATCGGTGTGTTGCTGGTCCTGATCGGCCTGGGCACGCTTTCGGGGATGCCCTGGACGACGAACGGTGACATCGTCGCGTCGGCCTTACAGATCGTCGGCGTCCTGTTGACGATCGGACTGGGTGTTGGGCTGGCCTACGTCGGTCGTCGGTGAGACGGTCCGGGCGGTCGGACAGCTGACGAGGGGTGCTTGCGAGCGTGTGTCGCGGTGTAGTCGATACGGGACAGAGCGACGACTGTCCATCTGCGTGTGAGACGAGAAACGACGTGTCGGTGACTTTTTTCCGAACGCGACGCGACGGGACGGTGCGTCGACGCCTAGCCCCGAATGGGGAGGTACGCCGACGAGAGGATCATGACCGCTGCGGTCCCGCTGACGATGACGACTATCCACAGCCCGTTGAGTCGTTGCTGGAAGGAGTGCTGTTCGTCGTTGGTCGTCGCGTACTGGCCGTACTGGTCGGCCGGAACGACCTGGACGGAGTCACCGCCGTGTTCGTAGTGTGCGAAGTACTGCTGCCCGTTCGCGAGCGTGACGTTCTGTCCCTCGGAGAGTTCGACCGTGTTCTCCTGCGGTGCGATCCACTCGACCTGGACCTCGGAAGAGGTCACGTTGTAGATTGTGGCCTCGACAGTGCCGTCGTCGCTCTCGAAGGGGATGGTGTCGCCCTCGGCGAACTCGATGGTCCCGGGTTCGGGGAGGTACTCGCTCAGTGGGCGTAGCGTGTCGTTGTCACGGTAGACGACGTAACTGGTGCCGTTCTGCGTGGCCACCGAGTCCTCGACAGCGGGATCGTCGCGCAGGATCGCCGTGACGTTCTGTTCGGCCTGAAGCGTGAACTGAGAGACGCCGGACTCGTTCGGCACGACCACGCGGTAGCTGTCGTTCTCGATTGTCGTCGTGGAGTTGTTCGAGATCGCACCGGTGTAGCGATACGACTCGTTGGTCCAGGACAGTTCCGACACCAGTGCACCGCCACCACCGTGGCCGCCGCCCTCGGTGTGAGTAATCTCGGAGAGGTTGTACTGCGCCCCGCCGATCGCGCCGGCGCCCTCGCTCTCGATGGTCGTCCCGTCGAGCTCGAACTGTGGTTGGTGGGTCTGCTCGGCGACGCCGATGTAGGCGTAAGCCCCCGCACCGACGACGAGGAAGAACACGAAGTAAATCGCCGCGGCTCGTCGTTGCATGTTCAGACGGTCGGAAGCGGCGACCTATAACGATTACTTTTCCGTACGCGCGTCTGCGGCGTGCAGACCAAAGCCCAAAGGTTCCTTCGCCGGCCGACGAGTCGTGCGATGGCACGTCGAATCACCGCTGCCATCCTGCCAATGGGTGTCGATGTTCCGTCCTCTGGTTCGGATCGTCTCCCGGCACGCCCGACCGCGACGGCTGGCGACCGGGATCGAGTCGATTACTCGACGGTCAGCGATAGGTCCGGCATCGAGAGGAACGCGGTCTCGTATCCCTCGTGGCGGGAGATCTGTGGCGGCGAGTCGACGGTGATCGTCAGGTCGTCGCCGCTCTCGACGTTGCTGTCGATCGTGGTTCCGTAGTGGTACCCCCGCCGGGGACCGATCGCCGGCGAGAGCGGCCCGTCGAACACCGTCTCGTCACCGCGGGTGACGGTCGCCGACAGCGCCATCTGGGGGAGGACGTAGCGGTTGTGCGGCGTCCGGGGGGAGATCGCGAGGTACTGGCTCCCCTCGCGTTCGCCCGCCGTCGCGACGAACGTGGCGTCGCCGCTCTCGCCCGTCGCGAGCACTCGCCCCGGCATGTCTCCCTCGGCGGGGGCGATCGAGAGGGGCATCATCATGTCGCTCATCGGGCTGACCGCGCCCGTCTCGCCGGCGTTGTCGAGCTGGCGGAACATGATCTCGCCGCGGGCGCTCTGGCTGAACTCCCACTCGAACTCGGCGGTGACGGGGTCGCCGAACCGGTCCGTGAACTCTCCGAGCCGGTCGATCGAGAGCCCGCCGGTCTCGACGGTGACGGTGTAGGTGCCGTCGCCGTCCAGTCCGACGTTGTCCCCGTAGTGAAAGCCCATGTTCTGGGAGAGCATCGTCCAGGGGGTCCGGCTGTCGACTTCCTCGCCGTCCTGCTCGATCGTCACCGACAGCCCGCTGCGGATGGGGAGGACCCGACCGCTCTCGCCGTCCCAGACACTGACCATCAGGTGGGCGTCACCGCTGGGCGAGACGCGCTCCGTGGTGCCGCCGACGTTCATCGTCCAGAAGCGGTGGGCGTAGGAGTACATCAGGCCGATCGTGCGGTCGCCGGCCTGCTCGGTCCCGATCATCCCCATGCCCTCGATGTGGCTCGGGTAGTAGACGGCGTTGGGACGGTCCTCTACGACCGGCGGGTTGCCGACCGACTGGCGCTCGAAGAGGCCGGAGCAGCCGGCCAGCGACGCCGTGCCGAGGCCGGCGATCCCGCCGAGGACGGCTCTGCGCGTGGGGGGCGTTCTGTCCATATCCACGCTTGTGTCCAGTGCCCCTATAGCGATGTGGTTGGATCGTCGAACCAGAGTTGGCTACGGGTTCGGTCGCGGGAGCGCACGCATCGCGCGCGGGGGGACGAGATAATTGCCGCGGCGCTGGACAGTCATGTACTGGAGGATACCGTTGTTGAGGCGGGTGCCAACACTGGAGTCTTCGCTCACGTCGGTGCCGTTCATCGCGTCGCGGGTGTCGACGAAGTCGGCGATCGACGCCTGTATCGAGAGGAAGTGCAGGCCAGCCTCGCCGCCGTCCGTCGAGTCGAAGTCCCGGCGGAGGATCAGGGGGTCATCATTCTCGTCGCGTGCGCGGGCGGACTTCTGAGAGTGGCCGACCATGCCGTTCGTCCGGGCGTCCTCGTCGACGTGGGCCGGACACTCGCCGAGCTGGCTGCCGTCACCGAGGTTCTCGCCGACACCCTCGACGCGGTCCTCGGCGGCGTGGGCCGGACAGAACATCTTGGCGACGCGCTGGGAGCGACTGTCCTGGTCGTACCACTGGTCGAGGTGGAGCTGGATCTTCGAGAGGTGCTGGGTCGTGCCGCCGGCGAAGGGGCCGTCGCCGATCGTCACGGCGTCTTCGGTCGCCTGGTTCTTCGTGAAACCGGACTTGAAACCCATGTACAGCGGCGCGTCCTCGTCGACTGGGTCGTCGTCGGGAATCCCTTCCACGTCCTGATTGTCGGCGGGCAGTCCCGCACCGACGAACCCCGTCCGTCTGTCGGCACGGTCGAAGACGGCGTCGAGACCGGTCACGTCGACGCCGTTGAGTGTCGTGCGCTCGCCCAGGAGCGCTTCCTCGGCTGCCAGCGCGACGCTCCCGTAGTCGCTGGCCAGGTGGACGATCGCGTCGGGCTCGTCCAGCGTGGGGTCCTCGAAGGGAGCGAGTGCTTCGGGACTGGGCAGGTCGACCCCGGCGAGGTCGTCGTCGTAGCGAGCGAAATAGGCAGGGGAGTAGCCCACGGTGAACAGCAGTCCCTCGTTGCTCCACGGATAGGCCCGCTCGAGCGACTCGAAGGCGTCGGTGACAGTCTCCCGATCGGTCGCGCTGGGCGTCCCCGTACCGGCGTACTCCAGGAGCACGACGACGTGGTGTCGGGCGTTCCGGACGTTGCCGTGGTCGTCCCGGGGAAGCGCTTCGTTCCAGACGTGCTGGCGTGCGGGGACCGACGCGGGCTCGCCGGTCGGCAGATCCGGCGATTCCCGGTCGAGGCAGGCCGACAGGGCGGCCGATCCGCCGATCGCGACCGCGGCCTTGACGAACTCGCGCCGTGAGACACCGCGCTCGGTGGGTGGCATCACCCGCCCTAGGGACTACGCAGGAAATACGCTTCTGGTACGGGTCTCGAACGGGTCGACTGTTCGCTCCCCAGAACGCTGGCGAATATTTGTTACATATTTAATATCACTGGTACGCGCAGTACTTTCTACAGATACAGTGTAGAAAATCAAACGCCGAATCGCAGATGCACGATCGATCGCGTGAATGAGCGATGGTAGAGATTCAGCAATATATATTAACAATATTCATCGCAGTTCGTGCAGTCGTCCGCCCGTGCTGTGGTCGAAGAAGCCGTGTAGCACTGCAAGAGTGTCGGAGTTGTGATAGTCGATATCGCTCGCCTCGTGGACGACCGTGGAGTCCCGCGCATCTCTGCACAACCGATTTTAACAATGTTAGTTTTATATACTGCAACTGTACTTGTCGTACAATCTTATAATTCAACGGATTATGAACATTATTTATGGTCCTGTGAACTGATATGTGGGTGCATGCCACAATCCTTTTTGATCACCCATGATATGGTAGCGTAAGCTTCCACTGGTGGTTCAAACATGTCAAAATTCAACTTCGACGACGGACTGAACGGAATTTCACGACGACGTGTCCTCAGCAGCGCCGCTGGCCTCACAGCCATGTCACTTTCGGGCTGCATGGATCAGCTCGGTCTCGGGCAGGGGGGTGATGGCGGTGACGGCGGTGTCGACCCCGTCCAGGAACGAGTGACTGTCGACCCGGCAGACATCGAAGAGGGCGGCACCTTCCGGGCCGCGATCGGCAGCGGACCCGACACCTTCGACTTCCCGTACAGCAGTTCGGCGTCGGCGTCGATCCTGCACAACCTCATCTACGAGGGGATGATCACGACCTCCGCGTCGGGCGAGATCTATCCGTGGCTCGCCGAGTCGATCGAGCAGGTCGAAGTCAACGACGTCGATCCGACGGCAGGCGACTACAACGACTACATGACCAGCGTCCCGTACACGGAGACCGAAGAGGGAACGATGGTCATCGACACCGACGCCCAGATCGTGGTCGAACACCCGGACAACGATCCCGAATCGATGGACGAAGCGCAGGTGCTGACGGTCAACGAGGCCGCCGACGCCGTCGAGGACGGCACCTACGGGATGCACTATCGGTTCGAGCTTCACGAGGGCGTCACCTTCCACAACGGCAACGAGATGACGGCCGACAACGTCGTGCTGTCCTACGAGCGGATCCGGAACTCCTCGCTTTCGGGGCAGGTGTACGACTCGATGCTGGACATCCAGGCCAGCGGCGACTACACGGTCGATCTCTACGTCCAGCAACCGGACGCCGCGGCACTCCGGGAACTCGCCGGGCAACCGGTCTACCCCGAGGAGACGGCGACGCTGCCACCCCAGGAGATGGACCCACGACAGGGCAACACGCCGATGGGAACCGGCGCGTTCCAGCTCGAGGAGTTCCAGGATCAGGAGTACGTCGTGTTCACGAGCTTCGACGACTACTGGTTCGAAACCGGAATGAAAGACTGGTTCGAAGGGCCCTCGGAGTTCCCCAACGGCCCGGTGGTCGACGAAGTAGACATCTCCTTCATCCCGGAGGACGCCTCCCGATCGGCGGCCCTGCAGGAAGGCGAGATCGACATGAGCTACGGCCTGACGGCCAGTACGCTCAACGACTACCAGTCCTCGGAGGACTACCGGACGGCCGCGACCAACGGGGCCGGTTACACGTTCATGCAGTACCCGGTGACCGTCGAGCCGTTCACGGACTCGCGGGTCCGCCGGGCGATCAACCATCTCATCCCGCGTGAGAGCATCGCCGAGAACATCTTCTCGGGGTGGGAGAATCCGGCGTGGACCCCATTGCCACCTGTCGCCGCGGCGACCGGGACGACCGACTACGACCAGCTCACCGAGGACGGCAAGGAGTACAACAGCTACGACCGCGAGCGCGCCACTGAACTGATCGAGGAAGCGATCGACGAGAACGGCTGGGAGACGCCGATCCAGGTCCAGCTCGAAACGAACTCCGACAACGACGACCGCGTGCGCACGGTCGAACTGATTCAGGAGTCGCTGAACCAGTCCGAGTACTTCGACGCGACCCTCGAGACCTACGAGTTCCTCGATTTCATTGGGCAACTGCTGAGTACGGAGTACTACGACGACGGCAATGTGGCCTTCATCGGCCTCTCCGGTGGTTTCAACCCCCACGGCTACGCCAAGTCCGTCCACCACCCGGACAACTTCGCGCAGTGTTGTAACTTCCAGAACATCGACGACGACGAACTGAATCAGCTCCTGCTCGACGCCCGCTACGGCGTCGATGTCGCAGAGGACCCCGAACTCCGAAAGGAGCGCTACGACGAGGTCTGGAACCGCGTGCTGGAGCTCAACGCCAACTCCTACGGGACTCACAGCACACTCGTCAGTGTCCTCGACGACACCGCAGTCAACGGGTTCAACACGTATCCGAGCACACAGGACATCATCGGCTACGCGATGTACTCCCCGCAGGACGAACAGATCACCTACATGAGCCGTTAACGCCTCTCACCACCTTTCACAACTACTAACGCATGGGTCTCAGACGTTTCATACTCAAACGGGTGCTGTTGACGATCCCGATACTGTTCGGTGTCTCGGTCATCACGTTCGGGATGGTCCACCTGACGCCAGGTGATCCGATCGATATACTGGTGTCGTTCAATCCGGACATCGGGCCTTCCCAGGAGGCACAGATGCGCCAACGGTACGGGTACGACCTCCCGGTCTGGCAGCAGTATTTCCGGTGGATCGGCAACGTGTTACAGGGTGATCTCGGGCCGGTCATCACGCGGGCCGGCGTCAGCGTCAACGACGTCATCGCCTCGCGCCTGCCAGAGACGGTCGCACTGGGCCTGTTCGGGTGGGCGTTCGCGATCGTCATCGCGATCCCGACGGGGATCTACGCGGCCGTCCGGAAAGACGAACTGGGCGACCACGTCAGCCGCTTCGTCGCGCTGTCGGGGATCTCGATCCCGAACTTCTGGCTCGGCCTGATGCTGATCCTGTTCGGGGCGCTCGTGTTCAACATCTGGCCGGTCCTGCCCCCGCGGAAACCGCTCCTCGATCCCGATACGCTGTGGTTCCTCGTGATGCCGGGGCTCACGATCGGGACGGCGTCGGCCTCGACGATGATGCGGATCATGCGTTCGTCGATGGGCGAGGAGATCAACAAGGAGTACGTCACTGCCGCGCGGGCGAAGGGACTGCCCGAGCGGACCGTGGTCCTCAAGCACGTCCTGCGTAACTCGCTGATCTCGGTGACGACCGTCGCCGCGTTCCTCACCGCGAACATCGTCGCTGGCTCGGTCGTCGTCGAGGTCGTCTTTAGCTGGCCCGGACTGGGTAGAGAGTTCGTTCAGGCGATCACGTCTCGGGAGATCAACCTCATCCTGGCGATCACGCTGTTTACCGGGTTCGCGCTCGTCATCGCGAACCTGCTGGCAGACATCGTCTACGCGGTACTCGATCCACGGATCAGATACGACTAATTATGTCTACGCAACGAGGACGGATACAGATCAGCGGTTTCGACACGGAGCGGGTCACGGAACGTGAACCACTCTCGGACTGGACGCCGGATACCGGCAGTGGGACCGAGGGGCGCTGGCAGCGGGCGTGGAAACAGTTCCGACAGAACCGGACGGCGATGATCGGGTTGTACGTGATCCTGGCGATGGCCGTCCTGACGATCTTCGCACGGCCGATCGAGATCTCCGGGATCACTGTCCAGCCGATCTCGCTGGCACCGTACGACCCGCAGAACATCCTCTATCTGGAGGACCCGTCGATCGGCCGGTACGATCCGCCGTCGCTGGCCCACCCGATGGGGACCGACGCCTCCGGCCGGGACCTCTTCTCCCGCGTACTGGTGGGCGGCCGCGCCAGTATCTCGATCGGCTTCGTCGTCGTGTTCATCACGGCGGGCTTCGGACTCGTGTACGGCGCGATCGCGGGCTACTACGGCGGCTGGATCGACGAGGTCCTGATGCGGATCGTCGACACGGTCTTCGCCTTCCCCGCGCTGGTGCTGGCACTCGTCATCATCGCCATCCTCGGCGGTGGCTACTGGCAACTCGTCGCCGCGTTCGTCTTCCCCGGGTGGGCTGGCTACGCTCGCCTGATACGCGGGGAGATCCTCTCGGTCAAGCAAAACCAGTACGTCACGGCCGCTCGTGCGCTCGGCGCGCGCGACCGGTCGGTGATCTTCCGGCACGTCGTCCCGAACGCCATCGCGCCGCTGGTCGTGCAGGCGTCGCTGTCGATCGGGACCGTCGTGATCGGGGTCGCCGCGCTCGGCTTCCTCGGTCTCGGCTTCCCGCCGGGTACGCCCGAGTGGGGGACGATGCTCGACGCGACCCGCGAGACGATCATCCAGGGGCCGGGCGGTTCGATCCCCTGGTGGGCAACTGTCTTCCCCGGTGGGGCCATCTTCATCTTCGTGATGGCGATGAACATGATCGGTGACGGTGTCAACGACGCGCTGGACGCCCAGAGCAACGTCGACGTCGAGCAGGGAGGTGCGAACTGATGGCCCTGCTGGAAGTCAACGACCTCACGGTCAACTTCTACACCGAGGAGGGGGTCGTCACGGCGTGTGACAACCTCTCCTACACGATCGAGCGCGGCGAGAAGTTCGGCGTCGTCGGTGAGAGCGGGGCCGGCAAGAGCGTCACCGCGATGTCGCTGATGCGTCTCATCGAGGAGCCCGGACAGATCGAAAGTGGCGAGATCCTCTTCAAGGGCGAGAACCTCCTGGAGATGAGCGAAGAGGAGGTCCGCGCGATTCGGGGCAACGAGATCGCGATGATCTTCCAGGACGCCCAGACTGCGCTCAACCCGGTCTACACCATCGGCGAGCAGATCTCGGAGGCGATCCGTCACCACCTTGGCTACGACGAGGACGAGGCCCGCGACCGAACGATCCGTCTGCTCGACCAGGTCGGTATCCCGGAGGCCGAGACCCGGTACTCCGACTACCCCCACGAGTTCTCCGGCGGGATGCAACAGCGTGCCGTCATCGCGATGGCGCTGTCGTGTGATCCGGACCTGCTGATCGCCGACGAGCCCACGACCGCGCTGGACGTGACCATCGAGGCCAAGATCCTCGACGAGATCGAGGAGCTCGCAGACGAGTTCGATACGTCGATCCAGCTGATCACCCACGACCTGGGCGTGATCGCGCAGGTCTGTGATCGCGTGATGGTGATGTACGCCGGCCGGCCCGTCGAGAAAGCGACCGTCGAGGACCTGTACTACGACCCGAAACACCCCTACACCGTCGGGCTGATGAGTTCGATCCCGCGGATCGGCGACACACGCGAGCGCCTCCAGACGATTCCGGAGACGATGCCGGATCTCGTGGACGTACCGACCGGGTGTAGCTTCCACCCGCGGTGTCCCTACGCCGAGGAGGCCTGTACGCGCAAGGAGCCGCCGCTGGTCGACCCCGAGACGGGTCGCGAGGCCACCGGCGATGTCGACGAACACGCCGCCGCCTGCCTGGAGTACACGGGTGATCTGACCGGCGAACTCGACTACACCGTCGAGGTCGAAGGCGAAGACCCCCGCGCACAGCTGGGTGATCAGCGTGAGTAAGTCTCGTCCGATCCTCCGGACGGAGGGACTATCGAAGTACTACGAGACCGACGAGGGTTTCGTCGATCGGCTGCTGGGGCAGTCCCAGCAGGTGAAGGCCGTCGACGGCGTCGACATCGAACTGCGGGAGGGCGAGACCCTCGGCGTCGTCGGTGAGAGCGGCTGTGGCAAGACGACGCTGGGCCGTTCGATCCTGCAACTGGTGGAGCCGACGGCGGGATCGGTGTACTACGACAACGGCGACGAGGAGATCGACCTCACCGACATCTCCAACTCGAAGCTCCGATCGCTGCGCAAGGACCTCCAGTACATCTTCCAGGACCCCTTCTCGAGCCTGAACCCGCGCCTGACCGTCGGGGACATCATCGGCGAACCGCTGGATATCCACGACATCGCCGAGGGTGAGGCCCGCATGGAGCGCATCTACGACCTGCTGGAGACGGTGGGGCTGAACGCCAGTCACGCCAACCGCTACCCCCACGAGTTCTCCGGGGGCCAGCGCCAGCGTATCGGCATCGCACGAGCGCTGGCGGTCGACCCCGAGGTCATCATCTGCGACGAGCCGGTGTCGGCCCTGGACGTGAGCGTCCAGGCCCAGATCCTCAATCTGCTGGAGGACCTGCAAGAGGAGTTCGGCCTGTCGTACATCTTCATCGCCCACGACCTCAGCGTCGTCGAGCACATCTCGGACCGCGTCGCCGTGATGTACCTGGGCGAAGTGGCCGAGATCGGCTCGGCCGAAGAGGTGTACAGTCCACCCAACCACCCCTACACGGAGGCGCTGCTGTCGGCGATCCCGGAACCCGACCCGCTGTGGGAGGCCGACCAGACGCTGCTGTCGGGCAGCGTCCCGTCACCGATCAACCCGCCCGAAGGCTGTCGGTTCCACACGCGGTGTCCGCAGGTCATCCAGCCCGACGAGTACGACCTGCCACAACCCGAGTGGCGCTCGGTGATGGACCTGAAACTCAGGCTCGCAGAGGGTGGGCCACTGGAATCGCTGACGGCTGTCCCGGCCGACGAGAACCTCGATCCGCACGACGCGTCGCGACCCGAGATCGACGACCTCGTCCGCGAAGAGTTCGGGCTCCCGGCTCCGCTGAGCGATGCCGACGCCGAGTCGACGCTCGCCGACGTGATCGATCGGATCGCCGACGAGGATCTCGACGCCGCACGGACGCTGGCCGGTGACGCGTTCGAGTCGCCCTGTGAACAGCGGGATCCGCCGCTGCAGGGGACCGGCGGCACGCACCACATCGCGTGCCTGCTGTACGAGGACGACTACCCCGACCCGCCGGCGATCATCGCCGACGGTGAGACGGCGGACGATTGAACAGTCGGATCACTCTCCCACACCAAGGTTTTTGCTCGTCCCGTCCCCCTGTACAGTCGATGCGACTCCTCGGCATGGGACGGCCCAGCGACGACGAGCCGTTCACTCCCGACGACGAGGACGACCGACCGAACCGCCAGTCGGCACGCTCGACCGACAGCGGACTGGTGAGCAGCGTGCTCGTCCCCCGCTGGGTTCGCCAGCGCGCGATCTCGGTGTCGATCTCGACCCCGCAGACGGAGTATCCACTCGACGCGGCCGTTCCGTTCTCGGTAACGATGAAGAACGCCCTGCCGCTGCCGGTCACGCTGCAGACACGCTCGCCGGTGCTGTGGACCTGGACCGTCGACGGCCTCGTCGAGGCCTCACACGTCGAGCAGTACGACCCACCGGACGAACCCGGCAAACTCCACTTCGAACGCGGCGAGGAAAAGCAGTTCACCGGCCGCTGGACCCAGCTGTTTCAACGCTCCAAACGCGAGTGGGAACCGGCCGATCCCGGCGAGTACGCGCTCGGCGCGAACGTCAACGTCGGCGGCGCGGCGGGCGAGCGCCTCGCGGACGAGATCACGATTCGACTCGTCGACGAGTGACCTGTCGACGAACGAGTGAGGCCACACCAGTTTTGACGGTCCCTCTCCAAAGGGGCGTATGGCCGATCTCACGCCTTCCGTACTGGACCGGATACGCCGGCCAGAGTACACTGGCCCGAACCGCTGTGTCCCCTGTACCGTTCTCAACGTCGCGATCGCGGTCGTCCTGAGCGGCCTCGTCGCGGTCCTGTTCCCGCCGGCCGGGGCGGCGCTGCTGGTCGTCTCCCTGCTCTCGATCTACCTCCGGGGGTATCTCGTACCCGGCACGCCACAGCTGACGAAACGCTACCTGCCCGCGTCGATCCGGGACCGCTTCGACGACCACGAGACCGACGAACCGGAGTGGGAGACGCTCGAAAAGGTCGAGGAACACCGCGAGAACGCCGTCGACCCGAAGACGTTCATCGCCGAGGAGGGCGTCGTCGAGTACCGTGAGGACGACGACGACCGCCTCACCGACGACTTCGGCGCCGTCTACGAGCGGAAACTGGGCGTCCATCGCGATGCGACGACCGACCGGGCGACGCTCGCCGACCTGTTCGATGCCGACCCGGACGCCGTCGAGATGCAGGACCGGGCGTACCCCGCTATTCGTATCGACAACCGAATCCGCAAGTGGCCCAGCGAGGCCGCACTGCTCGCGGACGTGGGCGTCGACGCTGCACTCTCCGAGTGGACCGACCGCTGGGCCGACGTGCCGGTCGAACAACGGGACACCATCCGGAAGGCCCTGCGCGCACTGGTCGGCACCTGTCCGGTCTGTGGGGGCGACCTCACCGCCAGTCCCGAAACTGTCGAGTCCTGCTGTGGCGTCCACCAGGTGATCGCCGTGAGTTGCGGCGAGTGTGGTGATCGGCTCCGGGAACTCGATCCCGATAAAGAGGACGCGAAACTGACTCGGTAAGATGGACTGTGGGACGACACTCTCATTTCCCACAGAAAGGATGAAACTGAAAGCCCTCGGCCCGTTCGTACGTTCTGTGCGGGATATCCTCACGTCGTTCGGATAGTGCTCGCGCAGAACGCGCGGCCGAACCTCGCCCTTTCAGTGTCCTCATACTGGAATTGGTTACACGTTCAATCACACCAATCTCTCCTAGCAGTGGATCACGCAGTTTTTTCTCTGCTACGCGCGACCCGTCCAGTAGATGACCTCGTTCAACACGCTCGACGATCTGGAAGACGGACAGCGCGTCCTCGTCCGCCTCGACCTGAACTCGCCGGTCGAGGACGGCCAGGTGCAGGACAACCGACGGTTCGAACGCCACGCCAAGACTGTCTCGGAACTCGCGGATCGCGGGTTCGAGACCGCGCTGATGGCCCACCAGGGCCGACCGGGCCGGGACACCTTCGTCTCGCTCGAACAGCACGCCGACATCCTCGCCGAACACGTCGGGCAGGATGTCGACTTCGTCGCCGACACCTTCGGCGACGACGCCCTCGCGGCGATCGACGACCTCGAATCGGGCGACGTGCTCTTGCTCGAAAACACCCGGATGTGTGAGGAGGAACTGCCCGAAGAAGAGCCCGAAGTGAAGGCAGAAACCGAGTTCGTTCAGACCCTCGCCCCCGAATTCGACGCGTACGTCAACGACGCCTACTCGGCGGCCCACCGCTCGCACGCTTCGCTCGTGGGCTTCCCGCTCGTACTGGCGGCCTACGCCGGCCGGGTCATGGAGACGGAGTACGAGGCCAACACCGCCATCGCCGAGAAGGAGTTCGACGGGCAGGTGACGATGGCCGTCGGCGGGACGAAAGCGACGGACGTGATCAACGTCATGGACCACCTCGGGGACACGGTCGACGACTTCCTGCTGGGGGGGATCGCCGGCGAACTGTTCCTGCGCGCAGACGGCGCACCGGTGGGCTTCGACCTCGACCCCGACCTCGATCTGTACGACTCTCAGTGGGAGGAGAACCACGAACTCATCGAGCAGATCCTCGAAGAGAACCGCGACCAGATCACGGTCGCGCAGGATATGGCCTACGCCGACGAGGACGGCGAGCGCGCCGAAATGGACGTGGCCGACATCGACGAGAAGACCGTCTCGTTCATGGACGTCGGCACTGACACTGCCGAAGGCTACGCCGACGTGATCCGCGACTCCGAGGCCGTCTTCGTCAAGGGGGCGCTGGGCGTCTTCGAGGAGGAACGATTCTCCGTCGGGACGGTCACCGTCCTCGAAGCGATCGCCGAGACTGACTGCTTCTCCGTCGTCGGCGGCGGTGACACCTCGCGAGCCATCGAGATGTACGGCATGAGCGAAGACCAGTTCGGTCACGTCTCGATCGCCGGCGGCGCGTACATCCGCGCGCTGACGGGCGCGGAGCTGATCGGCGTGGAAGTGCTCCAGCAGGACGAGTAACTAGGGGCACTGTCGTTCGACGTTGCTGAACGGATCGAACGAGATCGTCGCGGAGAGGGTTAGAATGTGGGGGGTGTAGTGGTGGAAGGGGTGGATGGTGTGAAGGGGTGGATGGTGTGGGAAGGACGGGAGCGGAACGCAGTGTGTCCCTAGCGACGCGTCCGTCGGTGCCGCCGGCCCCAGTCGTCACCCGGATCGTCGGCCCGGACGTTGGTGCCATCCGCTGACCCCCGGGTCCGGGCGTGGCGCGCGATCCAGTCGTCACGACCGTGGACCGAGCCGTCGCCACTGGTGTCTGGTACTGCACGGGCGGTGTCGCGGTCGTTCGGTACGCGTCGCATACCACCGGATAGGTTCCGTCTCATTAAATTCTTTGCGAAGAATTACGAAAAGAATAAACTCGGAACCGAGTAAACTGTCCGACTGTCCACTCATTGCCGAGAGATCACTCGCAAAACCGGCCGACCGGGCCGGTAAGAATATCTGTCGGGCCGTCGGCCGTAGAGATATGCAGATCGGCATCGTCGCAGACACCCACGACGACACCGAGATCGTCGAGGCAGCGATCGACCAGTTCGAAGCAGCGGGCGTCGACGCGGTCGTCCACTGCGGGGACTTCGTCGCGCCGTTCTCGGCGGCGCCCTTCGACGCCGACTTCGACTTCTACGCGGTGCGGGGGAACAACGACGGCGAGTGGGCACTCCAGCCCCAGATCGACGATTTCGGCACCTACCTGGGCGAGATGGGAGAACTCACCTTCGACGGTGTCGAGGTCGCCGTCTACCACGGCACCAGCGGGGCCATCGTCGATGCACTGGTCGAGTGTGGCAACTACGACTACGTCTGCCACGGTCACACCCACCAGCAGGGCTACGAAGAACACGAGGGGACCGTGCGAATCAACCCCGGGGGCGTCCCCATCGACGCCGCGCCGGAGCCACCCACCGTCGCCGTGCTGGATACTGAGGCCGGTGACGTGGATTTCACACCGCTCTGATCAATCGCCGCTTCATCTGGGGCCACTCTCGATTGCGTGACGGAGCACAGAACGCCCTCTGCTTGTTCTGGCGTCGATGGGGTCAGCAACGGCTGAACGCCCTCTGCTTGCTCTGGCGTCGATGGAGTCAGCAACGGCTGAACGCCCTCGTCCCGCTGAGGGGTTCTGTGCGGGATATCCTCACGTCGTTCGGATAGTGCCCGCGCAGAACCCCTCAAGCGTGCCTCGCCCGTTCATTCCACCAGGGACAGCACGCCACAGCACCGCAGACAACCACTCCCCTCCCCAGCCGATTCGTTCACTCGTCGTTCCACTCCTCGCTCACTCATCTCTCGCACAGTACCGTCGCGCGACGAGACGCGCGACAGTGCGCGCCACGTTGATTGTTCGACGGTCGGTTCGCTGGGCTTGATCAATCGCCCGCCCCGGCTCTGACTTTGCTGCCAGACAAGACTGTCAGCGGGTTCGCCGGTGATATCAATCGCCCACGCCGGCTCTGGTGTTGGCGAGCGACGAGCGCTCGTCGGGTGTGCCGGCGGGATCAATCGTCACTGGCGGCGTCTCGTGGCCGTACACTGTGTCCGGGGTCGAGCCCCGCCAGCCCGCGGCCGATCCCCAGCGCCTCGTTGGTCCGCCGGACGCTCACGTCGCGGTCGGCCACGCCCGTGATCGCGCGGACGGCGTCGACGCTCTCGGGCACCACGTCGGCCTCCTGGTGGATCGCCTGAAAGAGGTAGCAGTCGGCCCGGCCGTCGGCGAGCGGTTCGACGGTGAGCGATTCGGCCCAGATGCAGTTCTCCCACACGTCGCCCCGGGGTCGGCCGGCGTCGCGGGTGTACTCCTTGAGTTTGCCCGCGCCGTCGATGCCCAGTCGTTCGGGGACCAGCAGGAGGCGGTCCTCGTCGGCCAGCAGGTCTCGCACGCTGTCCGTGCTGGGCACCGATTCCAGCGTCACGTTGACCGCGTGGGTGTGCATCAGCGTCGACGGCACCTTCATCCCCATCGTATCGATGGCCAGATCGGGGAAGACAGTCTGTACGTCCGGCGCGTGGTGGGAGGGGATCGACACCGGATCGGGGAGTGTGTCGTTGATCGGCCCCCGTCCCGTCTGGGAGGGGTCGCCGCCCCGGCGGACCAGCGTGGCGCGGACCTTCTCGATTCCGTAGCGCTCGTCCAGTGGCGCGAGCACGCGTGAGAGCCCGGTCGTGTTACAGGAGACGACTCGCACCGCGTCGGCTCCGACCGCGGCGTCGTAGTTGGCGCGAGCGTTGAAGCTCACCGGTGCCACGTCGGCGTCCTCACCGCCCTGGTAGACGGCTGGCGTGTCCAGATCCTGGTAGAGTTCACGATTCTGCGCGCCGACGCCGGCGGGCGTGGCGTCGACGACCACGTCGCTCGCGGCGACGAGCTGTCGAACCCTGCCGCACACGTCGAGCCCCGCCGCAGCGAACGGGCGCTCGTCCTCGGCAGCGAAAAGCGGATAGCCCCGGTCGTGGGCGATCTCCGCTTCGTAGTCCGGTGTTCGTTTGGCGACGCCCGCGACCGTCATATCTGGCTGTGCACGAACGGCGTCGGCGACCCGCTTCCCGATGGTGCCGAAGCCGTTGATGCCCACGCGGAGCATACACGTCCGTTCTCACGAGTCGGTTAAATCCTTTATGCTTGTGAGTAATAAAAACTAACTCGGTTCGGAGTTCCCTGTTGCGAATCGGCGCGTGACAGTCACGTCACCGGTCGCTCGTACACTGTCGTCTCGTAGTCGGTGTCACCGATATCGAAGGTGCCACGGCCAGTTTGCTCGAATCCGCGCGATTCGTAGAAGGTCCGACCGAGGTCGTTGTTGGCGAACACGCCGAGGCGTACCGCATCGACCGACGACGGCAGTCGATCGATGGCCCGGGCGAGCAGACCGCTCCCGACGCCCTCGTGCCACCGCTCTGGCACGACGTACAGCGACCGGAGGAACGCGACCCCGGACTCGACGTCGTCCGGTCGACGCTCGCCCCACAGCAACTGGACGAAGCCGACGACTTCGTCGTCGGTCGTCGCGACGAGATAGACGATCTGCTCGTCGTCGCTGGCCTCGGCGAGGACCGCTTCGAGGGTGCTCACATCGGTGGTCAGGAAGGCCTCGCGGAGATCTGCGGGCGCGAGCAGATCCGCGTAGGCTTCGCGGGCCGACGCCGCGAGCGCGTCGGCGATCGCGCCGGCGTCGTCTGGCGTCGTGGGGCGGATCGACATACTCGCGTTCACTCACGACCCTGCGATAACGGTGGCGGCGCTTGCTCCTGCTATAACTTTACGTACGTCGGGCGGTGAGTACCTGGCATGAACTCGTCGCTCCGCAAGCCCGCCGCGACCGCCGTCGAGCAGTGCATGAACCTCCAGTCCGACGAGTCGTGTGCGATCGTCACCGACGACAAGCGCAAGGCCATCGGCGAGGCACTGTACCGCGTCGCCAGCGAGATCACTGACGACACCGTCCTCCTGCGCTATCCGCCGGGTGACCAGCACGGGGCGGAGCCCCCCGCCCCGGTCGCGGCGGCGATGGCCGGCGCGGACGTGGTGCTGGCCCCGACCACGAAGAGCCTGAGCCACACCGAGGCCCGCAGCGCGGCCAACGATTCGGGGGCCCGCGTCGCTACGCTCCCGGGGATCACCGAGGGCGTCTTTCTGATGGGGCTGGACGCGGACTACGAGTCGATCGCCCGGCACTGCCGCGACGTCCTCGAACAGGTCGAGGGCGCCGACGAGATCCGTGTCACCTCGCCGCAGGGCACCGACATTACGTTCGATGTGACCGGCAAGGAGTGGCGACTCGACACCGGGATCGTCCACGAAGCCGGCGAGATGTCGAACCTCCCCGCGGGCGAAGTGTTCCTGAGTCCCACGAGCGCCGACGGCACCTTCGTCGTCGACGGGACGATGATGCCCCACGGCCAGCTGGAGGACCAGCGACTCGAATTCACCGTCGAGGACGGCTCCGTCACCGAGATCGGCGACGACGCCGTCCGCCAGCAGGTCGAAGAAGCTGCCGCGGAAGTCGGCGACGCGGCCTACAACCTCGCGGAACTGGGCATCGGAACGAACGTCGCGGTCACGGATCTGGTGGGGTCGGTTCTGCTCGACGAGAAGGCCGGCGGGACCGTCCACATCGCCATCGGCGACGACCACGCCATCGGCGGCGACACGACGGCCCCGATCCACCTCGACGGCATCCTGACGGAGCCGACCGTGTTGGCGGACGGTGTGGAAGTTCATCTTCCACACGCAGAGTGAGCGGCGTAGCCGCGAACGTGGGGAGGTCGTAGATCTCCCACAAGACGAACGGGAGCGAACGAAGTGAGCGACACGTGAGGACGGTGTGGAAGTTCATCTTCCACACGCAGAGTGAGCGAATCGCGAACGACGCTCATACGGACAGTTGTCGACGGTTCCGCATACGGAGTATTGTAGATCTTCACCGGATCGACCGCACACCGACGTGCGGTCGACCGGGAAAACGGCTACAATACTCCGTATCAGCCGACCGTACGATTGCGTGCAGTCGATCTAGGACGGACCGACAACTGTCCGTATCATGCCACGAGGTCGAAGGCGACGGCGACATCGGGCTCCCAGAAGACGAAGCGATAGCGACCGGGTTCGAGGTCGGGACAGACGACGAGGCTGTCGGCGTGCGTGTGGCCGGCGAGGACTCCCTCTTCGGTGAGTTCCAGCGTCCACTCGAATCCGTCGCCAGGGCGGTGAGCGATCGCTTCGTCGGTGTACGCCAGCGGGTGGTCCCTGTCGGTTGTCCCCCACACTGACTGCCAGCCATCCTCGGTCAGGGTCTCGATCCCGTGTTTGTGGCGGTTGCCCGTGTACTGCTGGGCGTCGCTGACGTTCGTCAACCGGACGGTGATCGTCTCGCCGTACGCGGCTTCGAGCGTGTCGATCCGGAGCGCGAACGTCGCTTCGCCGCCGTCGGTGACGCGTCCCCAGGGCGGCTCCGACGCCCAGCTCTCGTGACGGTCGAAGTCGGCCTGGTCACAGGAAAGTGGTGCCCGGACAACCGGGTCGTCGTCGGGGCGAACGTGGCCCGGTAGATCGGTCGGGTCGGGACCGATCCGGTCGTCGACGCTCGCAGAGACGTCCGCAGTCGCTCCCCAGCCGTCGGTGATCGAAAGCGTCGTCGCTTCCGGGGGTGCGCCGTCGAAGGTGGCGCGGACGAGCACTGTCGGGTACGTGAGGGCCTGCCCACAGGCGGTGTCGTCGCCGCTCGTGTCGACGGCTGCGGCGTCACCGACGAGACGATCGCCGTCCAGCGTGAGATTCGAGAGTTCGACGGTTTCGTAGCACGTGTTCGGCCCGACTGTCTCGACGAGCGCGAGCAGGGCGCTGTCGAAATCGGTCTCCCGGACGAGTTCGGTGACGGTGTCCCGCCGTTCGACCGGGAGGGATTCCGTGTCTACCATCGCGTGGGCTCGTTCGGCGGTCGTCGCGAGGGTGACGTGGCCGACGGACTCGTCGGACCGGTACCAGCGAGGGCTCGCCGCCCTCGGGCCGATCTGTGCAGTCGCGACGTCGGTCAGCTCTGTCGCGGACGGCGGCGTGGCGCTGGGCCCGTCACTCCGGGTCCCGGTGGACGTGTCTGTCGACCGAGGTGCTGGTTCGTCGGTGTCGGTTGGCTCTGTGTCGCCGGCGGGGTCTGGTCCGTCGACACAGCCAGCGAGGAGCGTCCCGAGACTGACGGCGCTCGTCTGGAGGAAGCGGCGTCGTTCGATCGGCGTCATACCATATACTGGGGGCTGTCTCTCTATGGTGGTTGTGTACGCTCCGATCGGAATTTGACCGTGCGACCGACGGGTGGTCCGCGGTTGGATCGGCCGTGTGACACCAGTTCGTCTCAGCACAGCGCATTGCCGACCGTGTTGACCGGCAGCAGCGCAGCGCCCGCTCTCGGGCGGTCCTCGCGCGCTCATACGGACAGTTGTCGACGGTTCCGCATACGGAGTATTGTAGATCTTCACCGGATCGACCGCACATCGACGTGCGGTCGACCGGGAAAACGGCTACAAACTCCGTATCAGTCGACCGCACGCAGTCGTGTGGTCGATCTGGGACAGACCGACAACTGTCCGTATCACTGGCGTGACGACGCGCATTTACGTTCGGCCCGAGTACTCGTGGCCATGACAGACGCGACACCGGGCGATCGCATCGCCCTCCCCTGTCCGGCGTGTTCGCCGGAGTTCGAGACCGTCCACGAGGTGCTGTCCCCGGGCAGCCACGTGACGGTCCGCTGTACCGAGTGTGACCACACCCACAAGGAGCAACTACCCGAGGACGACGAGGTCCAGCGCCGCGTCGTCGTCTCGCAGGACGGGGACTCCTTCAGCACGACCGTCGACGTGCCCGCTGAAGAGGACCTCGCCAAGGGTGAGGAGTTCCTGCTCGACACCGAGGAGGCCCTGATGACTGTGCGGATCACCGCCGTTGAGAAGGAAGAAGGCGGCCGCGTCGACGAGGCCACCGCCGAGGCAGTCGAGACCATCTGGACCCGCGCGGTCGGCAACGTCGCGGTCAACGTGACGATGCACCCCAAGGACGGCCGCCACGACAGCACCGAGAGCTTCAAGCTCAACGTCCCCGGCGACTACGAGTTCGTCGTCGGTGCGACCGACGACTTTGGCGACAACGAGTTCACCGTCGAGGGGTTCCACGTCCGGGACGACGCCCACGGCTACGACCGCGAACAGTACGATCAGGACCGCGACAGCGCCATCGCCAAGGACATCAAGCGGCTGTACGTCCGCGACGAGTCGACCACTGCCTGGTCGGCGTGGTAGCATGGACTGGGCGGCCCGCCGGGCGCGACTGATCGAGGACCTCGCCGAACGCGATCGGATCGACGACGAGCGGGTCCTCGACGCTCTCCGGTCGGTGCCGCGCCACACGTTCGTTCCCGAGGAGCGACGCGACGGAGCCTACGACGACCGCCCGCTCCCGATCGGTCAGGGCCAGACGATCAGCGCGCCCCACATGGTGGCGATCATGGCGGACTTGCTCGACCTCGCGCCCGACGACCGCGTCCTCGAAATCGGCACCGGCTGTGGCTACCACGCCGCCGTGACGGCCGAACTGGTTGACGCGGTGTACAGCGTCGAGTACCACGCCGAGCTCGCGGCGCAGGCTCGCCAGCGACTGGCCGAACTGGGCTACGAGAACGTCAGCGTCCGCAACGGCGACGGCCGAGCGGGCTGGGCCGACCACGCCCCCTACGACCGTGCCTACCTCACCTGTGCAGCCGAGTCGTTCCCGCGAGCGGTCGTCGAGCAGGTCCGCCCCGGTGGCCTCCTGCTGGGCCCACTGGGTGACCGCCGACAGACGCTCGTCAGAGCGCGCAGGCGAGCCGATGGGGGGCTCGACCGCGAGCGACACGGTGGCGTCCGATTCGTCGCCATGCAGTAGTCCGCGAGACGTTATACGGACAGTTGTCGACGGTCCCCCAGTCGACCGCACGACTGCGTGCGATCGATTCCGTCAAGACCGATAACTGTCCGTATCAGGAACTGCTGGCGACGGCCCGCCGAACGAGTGCTTCTGCGATGCCAAGTAACACCGTGAATCCCACGAACGCCGGCCCGAAGAACAGCGCGTACAGCGCCATCGGATCGCTCTCGCCGCGGATCCGCAGGAACGTCCACGAGAGCAGGACAGTCACGACCACCGTCGCCGCCAGCGGGACGACAGAACCGTACTCCGCGTAGGCGTACAGCGCCACTGCGGCCTGCCCGACGAGCACCGCCACGCCGACGAGCGCCAGCGGCCCACAGGTCGCCAGATCTCCGGGCAGCGAACAGCCCAGCCCCTCGACGCCGATCCGCGGGAGCGCCCAGAGCGTGGTCACGACGGCGGCGTAGAGTGCCCCACCCACGGCAGCGTAGCGACGCGGCGACAGTCGACGCTCGACGACGAACGGAATACTACCCACGAAGGTACCGATGACGACGGCGACCGCGAGCGTCAGTGGTTCGCTCCCCAGTACCGGATCGGGCGTTCCCTGCATCGTCCCCTGGTTCGCCCGAGGGGTGCGTCAATCTTGCTACACTGAATTACGAGTTCCTACCGGATGAACGGGCCCAGGACGTCCAGTAGTGGACGAGTGTCTCGATTCCGGGGCGGGGCGCGTCATTCATATAGCTCCGGCCGGAACCTCGGGTATGGAGCCGGCGGTGCTACGGGAGGACATGGTCGACAGCCTGGCACACGAGAGCAAGGGCTGTCTGCGGACAGGCCGTCTCGCGCAGGCGATGCGCACGGTGCCCCGCGAGGTGTTCGTCGAAGACGAGCGAGCGGCCTACTCGGACCGGGCGTTCGAGCGCTTCGGGACGCGCGTGCTCGCGCCCAGCACCGCGGCACGACTGCTCGAAGCGCTCGCACCGGAGGAAGGCGACGACGTGTTGATCGTCGGTGTCGGCGTCGGCTACACGGCCGCCGTCGTCGCCGAGATCGTCGGCGCGCGCAACGTCCACGCGATCGACATCACGCGGCGACTCGTCTACGACGCCCGCTCGAACCTCGCGAAAGCGGGCTACGAGGGCGTGCTGGTCGATCGCCGCGACGGGATCGACGGCCTCCCGGAGTACGCCCCCTACGATCGGATCCTGCTGGAGGCCGCGGCGATCGAGCCGCCGCGCGCGCTCGTCCAGCAACTGGCCGACGACGGGAAACTGGTGATGCCGATCGGGGCCGGTGAGCAGACCCTGACCGTCGTCGGGGCCGACGGGAGTCAGCAGCGACTGGGCGGCGTCGCCTTCCAGCCGATGCTCGTCGAGGGCGAACAGGCAGATACCGTCGAACGCAACCGGACCCACCGCGAGGACCGCGAGCGCGCTCGCCAGGCCGCCCAGTCACGGACCGGCTGGGAGCAAGAGTGGATCGACTGGGACTCCTACTAGTCTATCTGTGACCTGATTCCCTCGGTGGCCCAGAGGATACGGCGGCCGAACCTTCGAAAGCCCTTGCCACGCCCGACCGAGGCTCGCCCTTTCATCCGCCAGGCTCGTGGAATGCCGGTCAGTCCGTTCCCCGGGGGTGAACGGGCGAGCGGGGCGAGCCGTTCGGCGGTCGTACGAACGGCCTGAGCAAGCGTTCGTCCACTCTACGCCATCGCCGAGACCGTCCCGAAAGAGCTCCTACAGCGGATCGAGTTCGTTCTCGTCGTCGGTGAGCAGGTCGTCGATCTCCTCCTCGCGCTGTACGGCCTGGGCGTCGGTGGTCTCCTGGGCCGAGACGGCCTGTTCCTGCAGGTCGTCGACGCGGGGGACCTCGGTGACGTTCGAGAGCAACACGGCGACTGCGAGCGCCTCGGCGTCCTCACGGGGGTCGTCGCCAGCTAGTACTTCGACGCTGCCGGTCTCGCGTTCGAGCCACTGGCGCGCCCGCTGGAGCCCCTTCTGTGAGACCTCACGCGGGGGACCGGAGACGACGATCAGCGCCCGCTCGGCCGAGGCGATCTCCGCTGGACAGGTCAGGCGCGACTGAACGGCCTTGCGGACGAGACCGTGGATCTTCATCGCCAGGTCGCTCTCCTCGGGGTGGTGCTGACCGTTCGAGCGCAGGCGGCCGAGCAGGCCCTGTTCCTCCCGGGTCTGGGGTTCGAGGTCGGCTTGGCTATAGGCGATCGTACTGAGTCCGCCCGGGTCGAGCGTGCGGCGAATGTCGCTGCCGTCCATCGCCGACTCCGAGACCGTCGACCCGTCGAGTTCGCCCGCGGCCAGCAGCGTGACGAACCGGCGGGCGATCTCCCAGTTGGTTCGCTCGTAGCCCGCCGACACCGAGCTCTGGGTCTGTCGCCAGGCGTCGTTGTCGAACACCATGAGGTTGTCCGTCGCGTCGGCGAACGACTGGAGCGACCGAGCGGCGTTGAGCGACGGTCGCCCGCCCTCGTCGCCGCTGGGCAGGACGCCGAGACCGTACACCGGCTCGTCGTAGATCTGTCCGAGTCGTTCGGCCAGCGCCGGTGCACCGCCGCTGCCGGTCCCGCCACCCAGCCCTGCGACGATCAGGAACCCGTCAGTGTCGTGCACCGGCACCGAGTCGAGCTGGCGCTCGATCTCGGTGAGGTCCTGCCGCGCGATCGCCGCACCGAGTTCCGGATCGGCCCCGACGCCGCGCCCCTTGACCCGCTCGTGGGTCTGGCCGATGATGAGCCGCCGGTCCGGCGGGATCACGTCGAGCTTCGCCAGATCGATCTCCGCGGAGTTGACCGCGAGCACGTCCGTCGTGAGCGACCGGCCCGACTCGGCCTCGAACTCGACGAATCTGTCGACGATCTTGCCACCCGCGTTGCCGAACCCGATAGCTGCGAGGTTCATGGGGCGGTCCTCGGGCCACGTTCGGATAATTATAAACTCGTTTATGACGACTATCGAATGATAATGCCGACTTATCGACCGGCGTCGGACCGGCGCAGCCGCTGTCAGTTCACTGGGCTGATGACAGTGGCCGGAGCGACGTGGACAGTCTGCAGGTGGTGTACGCCGGCCTTATCACAGCACTCGGTTACCGATGACCAGCGACGACCAGAATCTGGGTGTTGCGGCGGCGGTCGCTATACCCCCCGCTGGCGGGGGGTTTCACGTCGATGGTCACCGTCCCCTCCTGTTGATTTGGCCCGAGTCTGGGGTCGATCGTTACCGACGCGTTCCCTCCGGAGTCGGTCGTCGCCGTCGCCGCGCCGTCGAGCGTCGCCGTCCCGCCGGTGACGACGACCGTCGCGCCGGCGACCGGCTGGCCCTCCGGATCGACGACGGTGAGGGTCACGTCGGTCTCGTCGGGGCCGATCACCTCCGCAGAGGGGTCCACGTCGAGTTCGCTGACGGTCAGCGTCGTCAGCCCGGAGATGGTGTTCATCATCACGCTCAGGCTCGCGACGCCCACGACGAGGGCGATGACGAGCCTGATCGGCAGTCCTTCGATCCCGCGGTCGTCGCGCCACAGTTCCGCGAACATGGGCCCCGGTGGTTCCGTCCCGGTATATGAAGTCGCGGGCGAAGTCACACCGACGCGACGACCCACGCCAGACCGATCGCTGCGAGCGCGCCGCCGAGGTTGAGGGCGGCGTTGCCGACGGCGACGGCTGGCCGCCCCTCCTCCCACAGCCGCACGGTATCGAACGAGAACGACGAGAACGTGGTAAAGGAGCCACAGGCACCGACGCCGACCAGCAGGGCGACGCTCTTGCCGGGCGAGAGGAAGGTGACCAGTCCCAGCACGAAGCTCCCGACGACGTTGACCGTCAGCGTCCCCACCGGGAACGACTCGTGGTCGACGGCCTGGCCGACGTAGTAGCGCGCCAGCGCGCCGAGCGCACCGCCGGTCCCGACGAGGTGAGCGGGGTCGATCGCGACCATCAGGCGTCCCTCCTACGGGACTGACTGTCGAATCGCCGCACGAGAGCTCTGGCGACGAGCACGCCCGCGAAGCCCAGCGCGTAACTCCCAACGACGTTGGCGACCGCGAGCGCGGGCGTCTGCTGTATCGTTTCGACGGCGAAGGTGCTGTAGGTCGTAAACGAGGAGAGAAAGCCCGTCGTCGCGACCATCTTCGTCTCGCTGCCGATGATTCCGACGTGGATGGCCTCGTAGAGGAGGAATCCGAGCGCGAAACTGCCGAGTGCGTTGACGAGCAGGGTCCCCTGCAGTCCGGGGACGAACTGACCAACGAAATACCGGAGGTTCGACCCGGCGAAGCCGCCGATCCCGACGAGTACGATCGTCTCCAGTGTGACGAGTGGGTGGGCCTTGCTCATGACAGTTTCACTGATCGAGTCTGGACCCGTGTGGGTCCGGTACTCGTCCGTTGTCTGGATACTGTTTGCGATCCTAAAGACGTTCCGGACGCTATACGGCCCGGATCTCTATCTCCGACCACTGATATGGAGATATTGGTTGAAACAGTCGTGTACTGTTGTGAAAATCAGATTATCATTCTCACATCTCGTTCTTTGAAGGTTTTTGGTTCAGTTTGTCGTCAGTATACCTCTATATGGGGGCAAAAAGTTATTTATGCGGGTGGAAAACAGAATATGGGTGTATATTAGCTTTCGCAGAGTTGCTGGCGTCTATCTGTTTCTGATCAGTCGTTCGCGCATCCACCGTGGTTGATCTCTGCGATCTCTGGCAGTCGTGATCTGATCTGTGGTGCGAGAGACGGTCGTAAACTATGTTACGTCGATGATTGATGTGGTTAACGATCGTACCTCTGTTATGCAAAACCACGATTTCATATGGGTGGTCGACTCCTCTTTACACACTGTATTTGCCGGTATGTTTGCGATGGGTCTCGAAAACCGCGACTTCATCTGGATTGACGCATCCCAGCAGCTGGATGAGTAGTGTTCATGTGGATTTCTCTGTTCGGTGGCGATGTGCTGGCGGAAAACCAACTATCTTATATGATCTCGGCTAACAATGTTCGCTTGCCCGGAGTATCATGGGCATGCTGTGACACTCTACCCGGCTGAGTAGTACATCAGCCACACTCCGATACGGAGTACTGGGATCAGTCGCTGTCATGGTCCACTTTCAGCTACGATCCCTTCCCTTACGGCAGTGAACAACGCAGTCAGTCGATAGTCCGGACCGAGGCCGTCGTTACTCTTGCAGAGATTGTAGTACAGGGACTGCAAAGAGCCAGTAACCCCGACTGACTGAGATCGTGGTTGGTTGGAACGAAATCCCGGTCTTTCGGCGACAGCGAGCCATGGCAATCGAGTCGAATGAGTTCCTCACGTTTTCTCGCCTCGGCTCTGTGGCCCAAGATTTATGCTAAAACACGGCACACCAGCGTCATGAGCAATCCCGGCAAAGACAACGCGGTGCTCGCCGCGCCGGCAGCGCTGGAACCGGCGTACGAGGACGGGGCGGTCGTCGACAGGGAGTCGGTCATGGCGGCCTACCGCGACGCCGTGGCCGGGATGCTCGATGGGGACCGCCTCGGTCTGTTCGTCGCCGGGCCGCGTGGAACGGGCAAATCACTGCTCACTCGTCGCGTCCTGGAAGACGAACTCGCGGCGGACCAGCGCTCGATCCTCGTCCAGTGTGCCGAGCACGACACGGCCTACGGCGTCGCCGTCGCACTCTCGAACGCCCTCGATCCGTCGGCGCCGTCGCTCGCTCCGACCGGCCACGCAGAACAGGCAGTCATGGACACGCTGGCCGACCGCCTCGCCGAGACGACCGCGGCGGTCGTCGTCCTCGACGACGTGGAGACGGTGGCGACCGACCCGCTCTTGCCGATGATCGCCGACGCGACGCGCGAGACGGCACTGGCGACCATACTCGTGGCGAACGACCGCACGCTCCGCAACGAGCTGTCGTACCCGGTCCGTCGGCGGCTCTGCGAGCGCGAACTCTCCGTCGATCGGTACGACGACGCGGTGGTCCGAGAGATCCTCAGCTCGCGTGTCGACGCCGCGTTCGAGGCGGGCGCGGTTTCCCCCGAGGCGCTCGATCGGTGCACCCAGATCGTCCAGTCGGATCTCGACGGCGATCTCGGTGCGGGGGTTCGACTGCTGGCGTTCGTGGCGGTCGTCGCCGACGAGGACGGAGCGGGACACGTCACGGCCGAGCACGTCACCCGGGCCCGCGACCGACTCGTGAGCCAGCAGATCCGCGACCACCTCGCCGACGCCTCGGTCCACCGGGCGACGTGTCTCCGTGCGCTTTCCGAGCGTGTGACGGCCGCCAGCGACGCCCCCCGCATCGACGCCCTCTACGCGACGTACCGCGAACAGTGCGAGGCCGAGGACATCGATCCGATCAGCAAGCGCGGCTTCCACGACCACCTGCGAGCGCTCCGCGAGGCCGGTCTCGTCACGGTCACCTCCCACCGCTCGGGGACGCCCGGACACTACTACCGCTACCACTTCGCCGTAGAACCGTCGGCGGCCCGGCTGGCACTGGCTGGGGTACTCTCCGACGCGTGATCGGCTACCTGTTGCGCTGGCGATCAAAATGCTTATTTACTGGATGCCACTACTGCACAGGTGTGGCCCACTATTCCCCAGATAGATGGCCACGCTAGGTTACACTACAGCCCCACTGTAACACGCGGTCTCAGACCGCAGTCGTAACCTGTAGCCCCATCCACAACAATAGCCCCACTGCTATCACGTGAGTTCCCCACACTCACCGTGGATTTTCGTGGCAAACGATCTCGAACAGCGGCTTCTAGATACAAGAAACCGAATATGAGGGTGAATAATCTACTTGTGCTGGCATATCGGCCTTTATATGTGTAGTATGTGGTTTGAGTGGTGGATAAAAATCACAAAACGCAAATTGGCTGTATTTTGCCATCGAATCTCTCCATTCCACACTCAGATAGCTGTGGGTGGTGGTTTCTGGGTCCTTGATGTCTGTATATACTGCATTCGGTGAGCTCTTTCGGAGTAGGCGGTCGACTCTGTGATTCTCTGACAGCGGTCATCGAGTGCGAACGACTCTTTAGCGCGGGCCGACTGGACGTGGGTATGGTCGACGGTGCCGTGCCGCTCCGGGTGCTCTACGTCGACGGGCTCGACGAGGGGGTTTCACCAGTGCCGGGACTCGAACGGGAGGGGGGTCTCGATGTCACTGTCGCCCCGACGGCCAGCGACGGCCGGGACCTGCTCGACGGCGAGTTCGACTGTCTCGTCTGTGATACCGAACTGCCCGAGGAAAGCGGGTTCGAGTGCTGTCGCCGTCTGCGTGAGCACACCAGTGCGCCGGTCGTGATCGTCGGCCCGGACCAGAAAGGTGAGCTGGCCGATCGGGCACTCGATGCCGGTGCCGTCGATTACATGCCGCGCGCGGTGCCGGCCGAGTCGCCAGAGCTGTTCGGTGCCCGACTCCGCCGAATCGTCGACGAGGTGGTCGATCCAGTGGGGCCCTCACCGCTCGATGTTCTCCCAGTCCCGGCATTGCTGGGTGACGACCGGGTCCACTACGCCAACGAGGCGGCGCGAACGGCACTGGCCAGCGGTGACGAACTCGTGGGTCGCCCGGTCGCGGACCTGTTCGATGTCGAGGACGCCTCGGCCGAAGACGGGGCGACGCGTGCCAGACTCCCGCGGACTGGTGACGACGTGACGCTCCGGCAGGTGTCGCTGCCCGACTCGTCGCTCACCCTCACCGTCGTCTTCGAGGAGCCGGTCGGCAGCGGTGACGACGAAGACCTCCGCCAGCGCGCACAGATGCTGGACTCGATTCTCGAACAAATCCCGCTCGCGGTGTATTTCAAGGACCGGGATGGGCGACACGTCGCGGTCAGCGACTACCTGCCCCGGATGAACCCCAACGGCAAGATCGTCAACCCCGAGGGGAAGGTCCACCACACGACCGACGACATCGTCGGTAAGACAGACTTCGATCTGTACCCTTCCGAACTGGCAGAGGAGACGATCGAAGACGAGCAGGAGATCGTCGAGACCGGCGAGCCGGTGATCAACAAGACCGAGTACACCTACACGCCGGAGCAGGAACTCATGCGGCTCTCCACGTCGAAAGCGCCGTGGTACGGGCCGGACGGCGAGATCCACGGGATCGTCGGGATCACGGCCAACATCACCGACGCGAAGCGATACGAGGACACCGTCGACTACCAGCGCAACGTCCTCGGGCTGATGCAGGCGGTCCTCGACGAACCGGTTACCGGCTCGATCGAGGAGGTCAGACGGATCGTCGACGAACTGCCGGCTGACGAAGGACCGGTTCCGGAACTGTCCTCGACGGTTCGCGAGGTCCAGGATCACGTCGCGGTCGTCGACACGCTCCTCCAGGAGGGCCAACAGCAACTCGGGACGGAACTGGTCGACATCGAACAGCTCGCCCGGGCGGCGTGGGAGCGTCTCGACACCGACGACGCGTCGATGACTGTCACCTACAACGGGATCATCCGGGCCGACCCGAACAAGGTCGAACAGCTGTTGGACGAACTGTTCGAGAACGCCGTCGTCCACGGCGGTCCCGACGTGCAGGTCACGGTCGAGCAGTTCGAGGACGGCTTCTTCGTCGCCGACGACGGCCCCGGCATCCCGCCCGGGGAGCGCCGCCACGTCTTCGAGTACGGCTACACCACCGTCGACGACGCCATCGGGAGCGGGCTGACGATCGCACAGATCATCGCCAGCTCGCTGGACTGGGAGCTGTCGGTCGTCGAGAGCGCCGGCGGTGGCTGTCGGTTCGAGGTGACCGGGATCACGTTCGAATAAGGGACTCCGGGGACGGTGGAACGGCGGCCCGGTTTCATACGGACAGTTGTCGGTCCTTTACAAATTCACCGCGCGCCGTCGTGCGGTCGACTGGGGAACCGTCGACAACCGTCCGTATCAAGTCCGCCCCGTCCGTTGGTTCGGACATGGATATCGACGAGCTACGGGCGGACGTGCCCGCACTGGAGACGTGTACCTACTTCAACACGGGCGCGAGCGGGCCGAGTCCGCGCCACGTCGTCGCGGCCGCGACGTCGTTCCTCGAACGCCACGCCTTCGACGCGCCGGGCGGCGAGGGGCCCTACGGGATGGCCTGGGACGCGCTCGAAGCGGCCCGCGAGACGGTCGCTGCACACGTCGGGGCCCACTCCCACGAGATCGCGCTCACCCGTAGCACCGCCGACGGCGTCAACCTCGTCGCGGACGCGATCGACTTCCAGCCCGGCGACGTGGTCGTCCGGACGGATCTCGAACACCCGGCGGGCACGCTCCCCTGGCGGCGGCTGGCCGACCGTCGCGACATCGAGGTGCGGGTCGTCGAGACGACCGACGGACGACTCGATCTGGACGACCTGCGAGCCGCCGTCGAGGGTGCCCGGCTGGTGACACTCAGCTCGTTGACCTGGACCCACGGGACGCGCCTGCCGGTTGGCGAGGTGGTCGACATCGCACACGATGCCGGCGCGCAGGTGCTGGTCGACGCCGTCCAGTCGTTCGGCCAGCACCCGGTCGACGTCCACGAGTGGGGCGCTGACTTCGTCGCTGCGGCCGGTCACAAGTGGCTCCTGGGTACCTGGGGCGCCGGGTTGCTGTACGTCGCCGACGACGCCCACGACCGCCTCGATCAGCGCCGCATCGGCTACCGGAGCGTCACGGACCCGAGCGCCGAGGGCTACGAGTACAGACGGGGCGCGCCACGCTTCGAGGTCGGGACGACCACGCCCGCGCCCTACGTCGCGCTGGCGACGGCGATCAACACCGTCGAGCGAATCGGCTACGACGCGATCCAGTCCCGCGTCGAGCGACTCACCGACCGGCTGAAAGCGGGGCTCGGCGAGCGCTGCCTGAGTCCTCGCGACTACGAGTCGGGGCTGGTCACGTTCGCAGCCGAAGACCCGGAAGCGACGGTCGATCGGCTGGCCGAGGCGGGGATCGTGGTCCGGTCGCTCCCCCACCCGGACGCCGTCCGCGCGTCGGTCCACGCCGTCAACACGGCCGACGAGATCGACCAGTTGCTGGCGGCGCTCGATCGCGCGTAGCGAGACGACCCATTACTCGTCGTCGGGGAGAATCGCCTTCAGTTCATTCGCCCGCTCCAGCAGCCCGTTCAGCCCCTCGTTGAGGTTGGCGACGCGCGTCTCGATGTCGTCGGCCGGGATCGCGCCCTGTGGCGTCGGCTGGACGAGTTCGTCGTTCTCCAGCATTCGCAGCGAGTAGCGGACCTTGTGCTCGGGCACGTCCGTCTCCTCGGACAGTCGGACGATCCCGATCGGACCGTGTTCGATGACGGCTTCGAGAATGCGGAGGTCGCGGCTCTCCTTTTCGACCTGATCGGCCAGTCGGTCCAGTCCCATAAATCGATGGGACCTTTCGGCCGGGGGAACATAAACGCAACCGATACGCGACCTTACTCGTCGGTGACAGGCTTGCGCCGGAGTTCGTCGAGGTCGTCGCGCAGGCGCGACAGCTCCGACTCCAGTTCCTCGCGGCGGTCGATCAGTTCGCTCAGCTCCTCGGTGTTGACCGAGTGGTCGCTGTCCAGTGCCACGTCCAGCGCGTCGGTGGTCGCGGCCACGAGGTCGCCGGCAGTTTGCAGGACCTCGGACGGGGTCGCCCGCGACTCGTACAGCTCCCGATCACCCGACAGCGGCCGGTAGGTGACGATCGGCGACTCGATCCCGCGGTGGTAGGAGACGCTGTAGCTGACGTCCGTCACCGGGTTCTTGCGATCCTCCGAGAACTCCGTGCGGACGATCGCGAACGGCTCTGCGAGCGCCGGGTACGTCTCCGCGAGGTCCCGCAGCTGGTCGGCCGCCGTCACGTCGAGCTGGGCCTCCACGTCGCCGAAGAACTGTGCCGAGTCGGCCAAGCTGAACGCGACCGTGTAGAACACCGCCTCGTCGTTGGCCGCGAGTCGCTCGATCCGGTCGTGTAGCTCGTCCGTCCGGCCCTCGATGGCCAGTTTCTCGAGTTCGTCCAGCAGCGCACGCGTCCCGCGTTCGCGGTCCAGGAACTCCTCGACGATCGCCCGTGGCATCGCCTCGCGGTCCACGTCCTCCATACAACGTCGATTCGTGCGACGCCACTAAACAGTTCCCCAGCCCTGCAGGACCGCGATTCCCCACAAGGCATTTATTTGCGTCGTGTGACCTGTTGTGTGTCCGCTTCCCGAGGTGGGACGGACCTATGACAGGGTGAGGGGATTTTCCCCTCCATGCCACGCCGATTCTCCAGGAGCCGATTGCTCGTCGCCCAGCGACGGATCCACATCACGGTGTCGCTCTCGGCGCTCGGCACGGTGGTCTCGCTGCCCGAGTCGTCGCCAGAACCCGAAATCGACGCTCTCCAGGGAGCGGCGACGCCGCTGCCCGACAGCCATCCGGAAAAACCGGTGTTTGATCGTCGATTCGTACTGCCGGCTGGTACTGTTTCGAGAGCTCCGCCACCTCGGGGTGGCGGAACGCGTCACAGAACGACAGCTGATAGTGTTCGCCAGCGACCTCAGAATACCGAGAGCCCGTGTGCATCTCGTGCGTGCTCGAGGAGCTCCTCCGTGGTATCGAACTGCTCACCACAGCTGCACGTGTGATACGTTGTCGTCGTGGTCGACTGGCGTGTCGCCATATATACCCAATTGCACTGGTCCTTAATGAATGTTTATCTTGTTTGTGAAACAGACACACGCACGGCGGACGACGCCGTGTCACACGCCCGCAGACCCCAGCATATTTCGGCCCCGCAGACCTATCGATCCAGCACATGGCCACATCACGCGTACTGGTCGTCGGCGAGACGACGTTCCCGTTTCACGACATCGAGGAGAAACGCACGCAGTTCGAGGACGCTCTCGGTGACTTCGACGTGACCGTCACGACCGACCGCTCGGCGATCGCGGATCTCGGACCCGGCGACGTCCTGGTCGACTACGTCACCGACAGTTCGGTCGACGACTATCCCGGCCTGGTCGGCGACCACATCGAGCGTGGCGGCGGGTACGTCGGCGTCCACTGCGCGGCCGACCTGACCTCGACGGCCGTCGAGGATCCGGACGAGTTGATCGACGGCCTCGACGAACCGATTCCAGCGCTTCGCGAGCGACTCGGCGGCCACTTCATCAACCACCCCGAACAGGCCGAGTACGGCGTCGACATCCTTGCCGAGCACCCGATCACCGAGGGGATCTCGGAGTTCCGGGTGTACGACGAACCCTACCAGGTCGACGTCGACGACGACGTGACCGTGCTGGCACGCATGGACCACGCCGACCTGAAAGACTACCCCGTCGTCTGGACCGCACCCAGCGACGCCGGCCGCGTCGCCTACGTCTCGCTGGGCCACACCGACGACGCGCTCGAAGACGAATCGTTCCGGCGACTCCTGCAAAACAGCGTCGAGTGGGCGAGCGAGTCGGCCTGAGCCGGCACCAATCGCCGGATCACCTGTAATCACTCCGTCAGTCGGTTGTACTCGTCGGCCGAGAGGTCGATCGCCGACGCGGCGACGTTCTGTTCGAGGTGGTCGATGCTGGAGGTGCCCGGAATCGGGAGCGTCACGTCGGAGTGTTCCAGCAGCCACGCCAGCGCGATCTGGTACGGTGTCGCGTCGTGGGCGTCGGCCACGTCTTCGATCACCTGCTCTTTCGCCCCTAGATCGCCCGCGGCCAGCGGGAACCACGGGATGAAGCCGATCCCCTTCTCCTCACAGGCCGCCAGCACGCGCTCGTCCTCGCGATTGGCGACGTTGTACTCGTTCTGGACGGTGGCGACGTCGACGATCTCCTCGGCCGTCTCCAGTTGCTCGACGGTGACGTTCGAGAGGCCGACGTGGTTCACCAGCCCCTCGTCGACGAACTCGGCGAACGCCTGCACGGAGTCCTCGAAGTCCACCTCGGGATCGGGGCGGTGGAACTGGTAGAGGTCGATCTGGTCGGTCCGGAGCCGATCGAGACTGCAGAGGACGGCGTTGCGGAGGTAGTCGGGGTCGCCGTGGCGGGGCCAGTCGCCGTCGGTGTTGCGCAGCAGCCCGCCCTTCGTCGCGACCACGAGATCGTCGCGGTCCGTGTCCAGCGCCTCGCCGATGAGGCGCTCGCTGACTCCGGGACCGTAGGAATCGGCCGTGTCGACGAAGTCGACGCCGATCTCGTCGGCGTGCTGGAGCAGTTCGCGAGCGTTGTCCTCGTCCTCGGGCGGCCCGATGATGTCCTCGCCGGTGAGCCGCATCGCGCCGTAGCCCAGTCGGTTGACCGTCAGCTCGCCGCCGATCTCGAACGTGTCGCTCTGGTTCTGTACCATCGTCTCGACGATCGGATCGGGACGGCCTTGAGGGTTCGTCTGGTGACAGGCAGCTTCGAGCGCTGTGGCCGGTGAAAAGATGTCGAACGATCCCTGAACTTGAAGCGTCCGGGCGACGGAGCTGTCGTCGTGTCACTTCATCCGCGCGAGATCCTCGCGAGCGCACTGTTCGCGCTTGTCGCCGGCGCGGTCGTCTGGCCGCCCGTCGAAGAGCTGCTGTACTGGACTGCGCTGGCCCCGCTGGGCGACGCCGTCGTCGTGCCTGTCGTGCTCGCAAGTGTCCTCCTGGGGGCCGGGTTCGCGCGTCGCTGGCCGGTCGCCCCGCGTTCGTTCGCCATCGGTGCGACCGGTGCGTACCTGCTGGCGATGGGGGTCGTCGAGTGGGTGCTCATCCCGGACAGTCCCGTCCACTTCGTGCTGTACAGCGCCATCCTGATCGGGCTGGCCGTCGGTGTCGGCGCGGTGGCGGCGATGCGTGACGACGAGGACGACGGCGAGGAGAGCGACGGCGACCAGCCCGACCGCAGGGACGGCGGGTCGGACGACGGCAGCATCGTCTGATCACTCGACCGTGTTGATGTAGACGCCGAAGCGGTAAAACCGATCGTCGTACTTCAGATACAGCCCGTTGGTGCCACGCGGCTGGGCGTCTCCGGGGTCCGCGTCGAGCAGGTCGTGGCGACCGAGCGCGCGGAGCAGACTCGTGTACGGGTCCGAGAGCGGCGTCGTCTCCTCGTAGGTCTCCACGCGAGCCCGGTCGACGATCCGTTGCTGTGGCTCCGGGAGCGGCTCGGTGATGCGGGCGTCGACCATCGCGCCGTCGAGCGCGCGCTCGAAGCCCCGCTCCGAGTCGGCGATCTCGATGGCGACGGCGGTGTGGACTGGCTCTTCGAGGGTTTCCTGTGTGACCGACACTTCGAGAATCGTGTCGTTGACGACGACGTGGTCGTGCTGTGGGTCGGGCGCGAGCTCGCTCTCGGCGTCGTCGAGGAACCGATAGACGTAGCCGCCTTCTTCGACGATGTCCCACGGTGCCCCGCCGTCGTACTGCTGTGCACGGGCGGCGACGTACGCTGGGAAGACGGCCCGGGCGTCGAGCGGCGGGAGCGAGTCGCGCTCGATCGCCGCGGGCGGATCGTCGAGTTCGTCGCGCCGGCCGACCCACGCCAGGCGCAGGACCGAGCGCTCGATCGGTTCGACCCCAGTCGTCACCGACTGCAGTTTGTAGTAGGTACCGTCGGCCTCGGCGTACTCGTCGTCGGTGACGAGGTCGTAGCCGGTGGTGGTGTAGCGTTCGCCGTCGACGACGGCGTCGTACAACCGGCGTTCCTCGGCACCCCAGGGCGCGCGGTCGTCGTCCGGTTCGAGGGAGACGGTGTCCGCGAGTGACTCCCCTTCGTCGTCGACAGTGAGGCCGTAGGACAGTTGGCGGTCGTCGCCGAGCGAGTCGAGGGCGTTACAGCCGGCCAGTGATCCGAGGCCGGCGACACCGGTCGCTGCGAGGAGGGCGCGTCTGGACCAGGGCATGTCTGACAGTGACAGCGGCCGCCTCATAGGCGTTGTGCAGGCTAGTCACCGGCCGCGGCGTCCGGACGGAAGCCCCGACTGACGATCTTCCAGGTGCCGGTCTGGTACCGGTAGTACGTGATCGCCGCCGGGACGGCCATCTCCAGGACGATCGCCGCGTACAGCGCGGGCCGTCCGAGCCCGAGCCCGCTGGCGGTCCCCAGATAGGCCATCGGGATCGCGACGGCGTACATCCCGACGAGCTGTGAGTACAGCGGCCAGCGGGTGTCGCCACTGGCTCGGAGCGGCCCAGTCGCGCCCCCGTTGACGCCGCTGAAGACGACGCTGACCGCGGCGACCGCGACGAAGACGGTCACCAGCGGCAGGATCGCAGGCTCCTCGACGAACACGCGGCTGATCGGCCGGGCGAGGACGAACACGCCGGCGGCGATCAGGACGTAGACGGTCATCGAGAGCCGCAGTACGTCGCGTGCCCACAGGTCGGCCAGTCGTTCCTCGCCCTCGCCCAGCGCCTGTCCCACGAGGCTGGACGAGGCCAGCGAGAAGCCCCAGTTGGGCGTGTCCATCAGCGCTCGCACGCGCATCGCGACGACGTAGGCCGCGACGACGTTCGGCCCGAACATGGCGACGATCGCCGTCTTGGGGAACTGTGATCCGTTGCGCGCGAGGTTGGTGGCGACGAGCGGCGTCGCCATATCGACGAGGTCCGAGAGGAGGTCACGGTCGAGTAGCGGGCGGTGTAGTGGGATGTGGATCGGGAACGGAACGCCGGGCAGCCCGCCACGCGGGAGACCGACCACGAAGGCCGCGAACACGAGGACGTTCGCGACGACGGTGCCGATCGCTGCACCGACGACGCCCATCTGGAGGCCAAAGAGGAGGACGGCGTTGAGGACGATGTTGACAATCGCGCCCCCGCCCCGGAGGATCATCGGCGACCAGGCGTCGTCGGCTCCGACGAGGGCGCGACTCCCGACGAGGTTCAGTGCGGCAAAGGGGACGCCGAGGCCGACGATCCGGAGGTAGTCGGTACCGTAGCTGGTCGCCTGCTGGCCCGATCCGATCAGGTCGACCAGCCGCCCGGGGACGAGCACGAACAGCGCGCCCACGGGGATCGTGATCACCGCTGTCAGCAGCGCGCTGGCTGTCACCGAGCGTGCGAGCTCGTCGTAGGCCTCGGCACCGAACCGCTGGGAGACCATCCCGATCGTCCCGCCGGCGACGCCGCCGCCCAGCGCGAACGCCAGTCCCCAGAACGGGGCGGCGTAGCCGATGCCTGCGATCGCCTGTGACCCCAGGGCGATCCCGACCATCGCAACGTCGGCCGTCGATTTCGACATCCGGGCGAGCCCGGTGACGATTCGGGGCCAGGACAGGTCCACCGCGCGATCGACGCGCTCGGCTTCGATCAGTCCGAGTCGAGAGAGCAACCTGCCGACAGTTAGCAAGACGATACGAACTGGGTTCCAGGAAAACGGCACGTGAAGCTTCCTTCGGACTGGCTACTCAAAATCCGTTCGATACCGACACTGACTGTCGCCGATACTGATACTTGTTTGTCGGCTACGTTCCATGCGGTACGCTCCCAATACTGATTTACCGTCCCTCTGTGTGGGGACACGTATGTTCGACATTCGCCGCGGTCTCGCCCTCTTGCTTGCGGCACTCCTCGTGTCCACCGGGATGGTGGGGACCGTCGGGGCACAGTCGTCCGAGCAGGTGACGCTGACGGTCACCGTCGTCGACGGCGACGACGAACCGCTCGGAAACATCGACCTGACTGCGTCGTGGGACGCCGGCGACGAGTCCACCAACGAGACGACACGCGCGAACGGACAGGTACTCATCGACGTGCCACGCGGCGCAAGCGTGACGATCACGATCCACGACGACCAGTACGTCCGCAACGAACCGTTCGTCGTCGAGGACGCGAGCACCGAGAGCGTGTCGGTGCCGGTCGCGCAAGGTGGGACGGCGACCATCGAAGCCGTCGACACCGAGGGTCCGGTCGAGCGAGCGGTCGTCCAGATCTACCGCTCGGGCACCTACGTCACGAACACGCGGGTCAACCAGAGCGGGCTCTACACGACGCCGATGATCGAGGAAGGCACCTACGCCCTGACCGTGTTCAAGAGCGGTTACCTCCGGAACCGGACCAGCCTCACCGTCGACGGCGACGTGCGCCAGCGAGTCCGGATCGAGCAGGCCTCGCGGCTGGTCACGTTCTCCGTGACCGACGATCACTTCGACGAGCCCCGATCGCTCTCGGGCGCGACGATCACGGTCGCCGGAAACACGATCACCACGCTCTCGAACGGCGAGGCGACGATCCAGCTCCCGGTCAACAGCAACTACGACGTGGAGGTGACCAGAGACGGCTACGAGACCGTCACTAGTTCGCTGCGCGTCCGGGAAGATCGCGTCCAGCAGAACATCTCGATCCGGCGGACCGACGCGATCTCCGTCGAACCGACCCAGACCCAGGTCGTCGTCGGCCAGTCCGTCCAGGTGACCGTCACCGACGAGTACGGTGAAGTCGTCGACAACGCCACGCTTTCCGTCGCCGGCCAGACTGTCGGCCAGACCGACGAGAACGGCGAGGCCGATGTCCAGATCGACAGCGCCGGCGAGGTCGAGATCGTGGCTACCAGCGGTGATCTGACGGCGAACGCGACCGTCGAGGGCGTCGATCCCAACCCCGACACGCCGACGTCCACTGCGACCGCGACGCCGACGGCGACCCCGACGCCCACTGCGACGCCGACGGCGACCGCCACCGCGACGGAGCCGCCGACCACGACCGAGCCGACGAGTCTCACCGGACCGGGCTTCACCGGCCTCGGTGCGCTCGTCGCCGGGCTACTGGCCGTCGCTCTGCTCGCCCGCCGACGCCAACGCCGGTAGCGGGCACGCGAGTGCGCCACCCTTAATTCTGCGAGGCACGCATCCACGAGCGATGACTGTCATCGAGGGCGTTCACGAGGACCGCGGGGCGACGTTCCGCGAGTTGGGCGGGAACCGCGTCGTCGCCAACTACGGTCGCCCAGCGCGCGTCCACCGCGCGGTGCGCCAGGTCGTCGGCGTCATCGAGATGGGATACGGCGTCGTGACGATCACCGGCGAGGATCGCGTCGACTTCGTCGACAACGCCGTCTCGAACCGCGTCCCGACCGCCGACGGCGAGGGCGTCTACGCCCTGTTGCTCTCCCCGCAGGGCCACGTCGAGACGGAACTGTACGTCTACAACGCCGGCGAGCGACTGCTGCTGTTCGTCCCGCCCGCCCGGGCCGAACCGCTGGTCGCGGACTGGCGCGAGAAGACGTTCATCCAGGACGTGGCGATCACGGACGCGACCGACCAGTTCGCCGTCTTCGGCGTCCACGGGCCGAAGGCGACCGAGAAGATCGCAAGCGTCCTCAACAAGGCTGGTTCGCCGGACCGACAGCTCTCCTTCGTCCGCGGATCGATGGTCGACGACGGGGTCACCGTCGTGCGTGGCGACGGCCTGACCGGCGAGGAGGGGTACGAGGTCGTCTGTACGGCCGACGTGGCCGCCGACGTGTACGACACGCTGGAGAACCGCGGGCTCAACGCCGCGCCCTTCGGCTACGACACCTGGGACGCGCTCACGCTGGAAGCCGGGACGCCGCTGTTCGACACCGAGATCGAGGGGCGCATCCCCAACGCCGTCGGCCTGGGCAACGGCGTCGACTTCGAGAAGGGATGTTTCGTCGGCCAGGAAGTCGTCTCGCGCATCCACAACCGCGGGCGGCCGCCCGAGCGACTCGTCGGCCTGACCTGCGAGGCCGTCCCCGAGTCGGGCGCGGCCGTCTTCGCCGGTGACGCGGCCGTCGGCGAGGTGACGCGGGCGGTCGAGAGCCCCACCCGCGAGGAGCCGATCGCTTTCGCCGCCGTGGACTACGAGTTGCCCGAGGACGGACTCTCTGTGCGTGTCGATGGCGACGAGGTGGCGGCCGAAGTGACTGCGCTCCCTTTCGTCGAGGGATCGGACGCGTCGGCGCGCGTCCCCCGGTACGAAGAGTGACGTCGGTGAGGCCGTGGTACGGACGGTTGTCGGTCTGTCCCAGATCGACCACACGAAGTCGTGCGGTCGACCGGGGAACCGTCGACAACTGTCCGTCTGCGCGGCTCCGGTCGGCCTCCCGAACGACCGGAAGCACCGCAGTTTTGTGAACGGAGTACAATACGACACTGATGAGCAAGATTCGCCCGACGGAACTCGACGCCCGCCTCGGATCGGGTTCGGACGACGAACCGTTCGTCCTCGACATCCGCCCGTCGTCTGCCTTCGACACGGGCGCGATCGACGGCAGCTACAACCTCCCAGTTTACGACGACCTTCGCGGGGGCGACGAGGCGGCGCTCCGCGATCGACTCGACGAGATACCGACGGACCGCGAGGTCGTCGTCGTGTGCAAGATGGGCGTCGTCGCCAAGCGGGCGACGACCCTCCTCGACGAGGAGGGGTACGACGCGACCACGCTGCTGGGCGGGATGAGCGGCTGGACCGGGTACCAGAACGATTCGCTGAGTTACAAGCTCCGTTCGCTGCGCTGGCGATTTCTCTAGGCGGCGGATGGGATCGGAAGCTGGACTACCGCGACAGCAGCGCCTTCAGTTGCTCCCGTGAGAACATCGTCGACGGGCGGTCCATGTGGACGCCGATCTCGCCCTCGAAGGTTTTCATCCCGGCCGTCTGGATCGGTCCGGGCAGCGAGTAGCCCGCGCGGACGAGGTGACCCAGTCGGATGTCGGTGCGCAGGTCGTCGCGCCAGGCCCGTTCGTAGTCGCCCAGCGTTCCCGGATCGTCGGGGTCGATCTCGCGGGCGGCGTGGTCCGCGGCGGTCATGCCGTAGAGGATCCCACCGCCGGTGAACGGCTTCGTCTGGGCCGCCGCGTCACCGATCAGGAGGGATCGACTGCCGGTCACGCGCTTGGGTGGCCCGATCGGGATCAGTCCCGAGCACCGGTGGCCGGTCTCGACGCCGTAGTCCGCGGTGAACGACTCGAAGCGCTCGCGCACGTCGTGACCGGGCGGCATCGCCAGCCCGTACTCGACGCCGGCCTCGCCCCGCGGGATGCGCCACGCGAAGAAGCGTGGCACCGACAGGTGCACGTCCACGAACTCCTGGTGGTCGACCTCGTCGGTGAAGCCCAGCACCCCGTGGAGCAGTTCGCCGGGTTCGGGCAGGTCGAGCGCGCGACGGACCCGGGATTTGGGCCCGTCACAGCCGGCGACCATCTTCGCCTCGTGGGTCTCGGTGCCGTCGGGACCGCGGACCTCGACGGTGACGCGATCGTCGTGTTCGACAACATCCAGCACGGTGTGGTCCTCGCGCAGATCGACGCCGGCCTCGCGGGCCTGCTCGGCGAGACAGCGATCCAGTCCGACGCGATCGATGACGTTCGATACCGTCTCATCCTTGTAGAACGGGTGGGCCTCGCTCTCGGGCCCGCCGCGGTGAAAGCGCGCGCCCCGGATCTCGTTCTGGAACAGTTCCTCGCGCGCACCATCGGGGACGAACTCCCAGATGTCGGTGCTGACGTGGCCCGAACAGGCCAGGGGCTCGCCGACCGTCCCCTGCTCGAAGGCCAGCACGTCGTGGCCGGCCTCGCTGGCCCGCCGAGCGAAGCGCGAGCCGGCAGGCCCACAGCCGACAACGACGAAATCGTACATACCCGACGATTGGGCAGCGACAACATAGTAGTGACTGTCTGCGAGCGTCGCCGAACGGCTCACGTGTTCCCGCTTCGGAGAGAAGGAACGATGGCACCGTCGAACGACGGAACAGCCAACAGTGGCGCGCGCTGTCGCGCCCTCGTGGCGCGACGACACTGTGCGAGGGATGAGCGAGCGGGGCGAGCGAATCGGTTGGGGAGGTTTGTGGTGCAGTGTTGTACGGTACGGCCTGGTGGATGAACGGGCGAGGCTCGCCTCGACGGTGCTGCGCGGGCACTATTCGAGCGACCTAGGGAGCGAGAATATCCCGCATGGTTCGAGAGACGCCGTCGGCGTCTCTCGTCATCACGAGAGAGCTCTGCTCTCTCGGACGACAGCACCGTCGAGCGTGCCGAGGGCGTTCAGTTGTGAGGAACGACTTCGACTGCCGAGCGTGCCGAGGGCGTTCACTGGAGTACCGACTGCCCGAGCATCGTGTTGGCAGATGCTTTTTCTCGTTCGCACCCTCACCTACAGCTATGACAGAGTACCAGCCCGGCGTCTGTAACATCGGGCGAACCGAACAGCGAAAGCGCCGCAATATGGGGCTCGCCAGTTTCACGGCTGCCGTCGCGTACCTTGCGGTCTTCCTCTGGCTCGACCTCCCGGATCCGTACCTGCTCGGCGTGTTCGCACCCGTCTTCGGCGGCTTTATCGGTATCTTGCAGGACCATTTCCGATTCTGTGCGGGCTTCGCTGCGATTGCGCGCTACGATCTCGCGGGCTCGGGCGACGACGCCGGGAGCGTCACCGACGCCGATGCCGTCCGTCGCGACCGCAAGCGCGCCTTCCAGATCGTCGCCTACGCAGCCCTCGCGGCAGTCGTCGTCACGGCCGTCGTCTACGTCGCCGTCACTGCGATCTGAACGCATCAGGCCCCAGAAAGGAGGGTGCCTCACAAGAGTGGCAGTTAGTATAAGTGCGATGCCGTGTAACCCTCTTTCATGCTCGGTTCCCGGAGTTCCCGGGATGTCGTCACCTGCATCGCCTGCGGGGAGTCGGTCTCCCGGTCCGACGCGCGCGAGTACGACAAGCACGGCAACCGGTGGGACCGCTCGGACAAGGAGTTCGAGTACCTCTGCAAGCCCTGTCACAGCGACCTGACCCACCAGCCGCGGGCCGGACTGGAAGCGTTGCTGGAGACAGTCGAGAGCGACACCGACGACCGGGACTCGTTCCTCCAGCGCTACGTCGAACTGGCCAGAGAGAACCAGCGGTAGGCGATTCTCGCCGCCCCATCTACGAACGATCAGCCACTGCGCTCTGTCCCGCTCGGATTGTCCGAGGGCCGTTGCTCGCGGTGCTCGCAACGCCCCTCGTTCGTCGCGTGTCGTTCCCTTCGGTCACTCCCGCTCGGATTGTCCGAGACCCCTCCCTACGGTCGGGCTCTCGTTGCTCGCGTGTCGCTCACAATGTTCGCTCCCGCTCGCAGTAACGAGGACCCTCGCTTCGCTCGGCCCCTCGTTCCTCGCAACTCCTAACTACCCACTCCCCGAACTCCGTTCCATGACCAACGAGGACGCCCAGGCCGCGGCGGGCACGCCCGAGGGGCAAGGCCCCGTCGAGATCGACGAGGAGATGGCTCGTCACATGGAAAATAAGCGCGAGGAACTGTTCGAGAAGTTCGAGATCCGCGACGCGTTCCCGCCCGAAGTGATGGAAGAGGCCGAGGAGCGCACTACGGACGTACAGCAGGAGATCGAAGACGAGGTCGACGAGCGCGAGGACCTCCGGGAGATGACGACGTGGACGACCGACCCGATCGACGCCCAGGACTTCGACGACGCGATCTCCGTCGAGGAACGGGACGACGAGTACGTTCTCTGGGTCCATATCGCCGACGTCACCCACTACGTCAACCCGGACACGGCGATGTGGGAGGAGGCCGTCGAGCGGGGCAACACCGTCTACCTGCCGGCCTACACCATCCACATGCTGCCGCCGATCCTCGCAGAGACGGTGTGCTCGCTCGTGCCCAACGAGGATCGACTGGCCCACACCGTCGAGATGCACCTCGACAAGGAGAACCTATCCTACGAGACCATCGAGATCTACAAGTCCGTGATCCGAAGCGACGCCCGCCTCACCTACACCGAGGCCGAACGGATCCTCGAGGAGCCCGAGACCGCAGACGACCTGCTGGAGGACACGAGCGTCGACCTCGCCGAGAAGACCGAACTGATCTGGGAGCTCGCGGATCGCATGCACGAGCAGCGCAAAGAGGACGGCTCGCTCGTACTCAACCCAGCGCGGGACCGGGCCCACACTATCATCGAGGAGTGTATGCTGAAGGCCAACAAGGCCGTCACGCACGAGTTGATGTGGGACCGCGGAGTCGAGGCGATGTACCGCGTCCACCCCCAGCCGAGTCCCGAAGAGTGGGACGAGGCCCTCGTCGAGATCCAGGAGCTCGACGGCGTCTCGATCCCGGGCGAGGCGTGGGACGACCCGCGCAAGGCCGTCAACGCCACTCTAGAGCAGGCCCCCGGTCGACAACTGGACAAGATCCAGTGGGCCGTGATGAAAGTGATGCCCCGCGCAAAGTACATGAACGACCCCTTCGGCGGCCACCACGCGCTGAACTTCGAGATATACGGCCACTTCACTTCGCCGATCCGACGACTCTCGGACCTGATCAACCACTGGATCGTCTACTCGAACGACGTGCCAGAGGACCTGATCGCGCTGTGTGACCGGGCCAGCGACAAGCAGAAGGCCGCCGAGACCTGCGAGCGCGAGTACAAGCAGTTCCTCGAAGAGATCGGTCTCGACCCGTCGGCAGTCAACAACCGCGGACTGGAAGTCGTAGAAGAGGAGTGATTCGCACGCGGCGACGTTTACATCGTCGCCGAGCGAATCACTGCGAGTGAGGAGTGAGTGGCCCAGTGAGCGCGTTCGGGCGCGAGCAGAGAATTATTGCGAGTGAGGAGTAATCACCCGTTGTTCTCTGCCTCGTCCTCGGCCATCGCGTCGAGGTAGCGCTCTCCCCACTCGTCCATCGCGGTGACGACCAGTTCGAGCTGTTCGCCCCACTCCGTCAGCGAGTACTCGACGCGCACCGGTTTGTCGTCGATCACTGTCCGATCGACGATCGCGCGCTCTTGCAGATCGTCGAGGCTCTCCGAGAGGACCTTGTCGGAGATCCCGTCGACGCTCTGTTTCAGGTCGTTGAACCCGAGCGGTCCGTTCTCCATGAGTTCGACGACGATGAGCGGGTGCCACTTCTTCCCGACGATTTCCGCCGTCACCGTCAATGGGCTCTCCCTGCTCCCCCCGTCGCCCATCGATCGCTCGTCCCCCGTGTTGTCCATGCAGTGTATGGCGTTCCCCCCGCAAATAAATACTGCAGTTCTCGGAGTAATTTTTCCACCTGGTGTCACCGACCGAATCACAGACCTGTCGAGTGCCAGTGAGATAATTGAAAAATAATATCAGTAGGATATTTTCAACACTGCTGTGGCGTTTCCGTGTGTTCGGAGAACTGCATCGGCGTAACATTTTAGTGGGTACCTGAGTCTAATATGACACGAGGAGGTGGACAGAAATGACTGCCAGTACGAACAGTGGATTACCTCGGCAACGTGATCGATCGACTCCGTCGCGCTACGATCTCGTCCTGGCCGTCATTCCCGCGGCCTTCGCGATTGCACTGCTCGTGAACGCCGTGTCTTCGGTACCACTCAGGGCGACGTTGCCCGCGAGTTCGATCGTGAGCGCACTCGCACTCGCCGACGGACTGTATTTCAATCCACCGACAGAGGGTACGTGATACGGAACGTTGTCGGTCTGTCCCAGATCGACCGCACAACTACGTCCGGTCGACTGGGGAACCGTCGACAACGTTCCGTCTGACTCGCGATCGGCCGGGGCCGGCCGGGATCGTGACGTGAACCGAAACCGGAACGTTCGCAACAGGCAGGTATTTGGTTCGTCGTCCTACCTGGTTGGGCACACGTTTTATGAGCCTCGTCGTCGTACCTAACAGCAACGTGACCAGAGTACGCTCGCCGTTCGAACAGTTCACTCGCGGCGAGACGAGCAAACTTCCACGATCGCACCGATTGCAGACTTCCGACAAACTGTATCCCCAATGGTAGACACAGACGACATCGAAGCGAGCAAAGCGATCCAGCAGCGCACCGGCCGGACGTTCCACGTGGCGACGCGAGTCCTCCCAGAGCGGATTCGCCAAGCGACGTACGTCCTCTACGCGTTCTTCCGGGTCGCCGACGACGTCGTCGACCAGCCCGACGGACCGGGGCCGGCCGTCCAGCACGAGCGACTGGAGGAGATACGTGAGGCCGCACTGGGCCGCGCGTCGGCCGACGGCGAAGACGCCGCCGTCCTCGAAGCCTTCGCCGAACTGCGCGAGCGCCACGACATTCCCGACGAAGAGATCGACACCTTCGTCGACGCGATGGAGATGGACATCGCGCAGGCTCGCTACGAGACGTTCGAGGACCTCGCCGAGTACATGCGCGGCTCGGCCGTCGCCGTCGGCAACATGATGATGGACGTGATGGACGTCGACGACCCCGAGACGGCGCGGCCCCACGCAGCGGCCCTCGCCGAGGCGTTCCAGTTGACCAACTTCCTCCGGGACGTGCGCGAAGACATCCACGAGTACGGCCGCGTCTACCTGCCCCAGGAGACGCTCGACGAACACGGCGTCACCGAGGACGACCTGCGGGAGGCGAACGTCACCGACGATTTCCGGGCGGTGATGCAGACGGAACTGGCCCGGACGGAACGACGCTACCACGAGGGCGTCGCCGGTATCCGCTACCTGCCCGAGGACAGCCAGTTCGGCGTGCTCGTCTCCGCGGTGCTGTACGCCGAACACCACCGACTGATCCGCGCTCGCGGGTTCGACGTCCTGACCGAGACGCCCGAGCTGACCCGCCGGCGTCGCCTCTGGCTGCTCGCGCGGACCTGGTGGCACTGGCGACGCCATCGCGACCCGGAGGCGGCGTTCTACGCCGTGAGCGCCATCCCGGAACCGTCATCGGCGGCCGACGCTCCGATCGGCGTCCAGGAGTCGAGCCACCCCGCCTGACCGGTCACTCCGCTCGATCGGCCGCCACGCCAGGTCGGCCACATCGCTCACTCATCTCCTTCGAAGAACGTCTCCAGCAACTGTCCCTCGGCTTTTCTGAGGTGGCTGTGCAGGGTCGAAGAGGCGATGTCGAGGGAGTCGGCGACATCCTCGGCAGTGGACTCGCGGGGCCAGTCGAAGTAGCCGGCGCGAAAGGCCGCCTCCAGCGCCTCTCGCTGCCGGTCGGTCATCTCGGCTTCGTCGGGGACCGTCTCCTGCTCGGCCGGTTCCACCTCTCGTTTGGCCAGTAGCTCGGTAGCGGGGAACTCTGCCTGGACCCGTTCGACGACGGTGCGAACGTTGGCGTCGGGCGAGAGCTCGACGGCTAACTGGCAGCGCCCGTCGGTCGTCGTCGCGGACCTGACGTTTGCACCGGACTCCACGAGCGGGTGAGACAGTGTTCCGCCACTGGCGCGCACTTCGAGCGTGGTCCCGCTGTCGGTGGCCAGTGAGCGAACGTCCGTGACGCCCGGATGGGCCGTGGCAACCGTGACGCAATCGACATCGTCGCTTTCGGTCGCGAGATAGGCCACGAGATCCCCGTCTTTCGCCGGAACGAGCCCGTCGAGGGACCACTCAGTGCCGGTCTCGTCGGCCAGTGAGACCAGGAGCGCGTCCTCGTCGGTCGACTGGAGATCGAGTTCGACGTGTGTGTCGGCGACCAGCAGGTGTGTTCGCTCGATGGCGGTCAGTGCGTGCCCGACCGTTTCGCCGAGTTCGTCCAGCACGTCGATCTCCCGTTCCCCAAACCCAGTCTCGCGATCGGTGTGCAGTGCGACCGCGCCGTAGACGGTCCGGCCGTAGACGAGGGGGACGGTCGTCCAGCCCCCGCCGTCCAGTGCTGGCTCCGCGTCCGTCGGCACTGTTTCGTCGGAGGTACCGGGCGTGTCGGGCGGTTCGAGCGCCGACGGCGCGGTGTCCGGATCGGCGGGCGCCGGTGCGTCGTCGCCGGCCCGCATCCGCAGGGGCGGTCCCTCGGTGGCGGTCGTGCTCAGCCACACGTCGTCGTACAGCCCCGGCGTGGCGAGTGTCTCGACGACCGACCGCTGGAGGTCCGCGACGGTCGTGGCACTGACCAGCGCCTGGTTCACCTCGCGGATGACGGTGTTGATGCGTTCGAGTCGCTGGAACCGGTCTCGCTGCGCACGCAGTTCCGCCTCGCGACGGGTTCGTTCGGTCACGTCGTACAGCAAGATCGTGTGGCCGACTTGCTTGTCCTGCCGGTCGGCGATCGGTGCCGTCTCGACCTCGAAGGTCCGGCCGTCGAGTGTGATCTCGGCCAGTCGATCGGTCGCAGCGAAGTCGACCGCGCCGGTGTCGACGAGCGCCTCGATCGGTCGACCCAGCGCCGCTTCGGGATCGCAGTCGAGAATCTCGCCGGCGGCGGGGTTCAGATACAGCGTCGTCCGCTCGGTGTCGACGATGACGATACCGTCGTCGAGGTCGACGAGCGCGGACTGTTGACCGAGCCGTCGGGTCGCCGGCAGCAGTTCGAACAGCCGGTAACGAAAGAGTGCGTTGCCGAAGGCGATCCCCGTGACAGTGAAACCGTAGGGCGTCAGGTCCAGTCCCTTCAACGGCGCCAGCCCGAACACCGAGATCGCGTTGCCCGCGAGCGGCGCGAGGATCCCCAGCACGATCAGCACCGTTTGGTCGAGATAGAGGTACTCAGAGACCGTCACCAGTCGCAAGAGCAGGACGAACCCGACGAACAAGAGCGTGTAAGCGTAGGTGAAGTACACCCAGAACCACGGTCCGAACGTCTGATCGAGCGTGACGACCCCGCCGGTCGTGATCGTGAAGGGGTCGATCAACACGAGGTGGTGGGCGGGGTTGGTCCACGCCAGCAGAATCGTGGCGACCGGAATCACGAAAAAGAGTGGGCTGAGACGCTGCGAGAGGATCCAGCCGTGACCAGTGAAATCGATCATGAAGAAGAAGAAAAAGAGCGGCACGACCGCGATGGCGGTCCACTGAACTCGCTCCCAGACCAGGTGGCTCGCTCCGAGCTCCGAGAGAGCGAAGAGCTCCGTGACGGTCCAGAACGTGACGGCGACCATCGCCGCCGACAGCGACGTTGCCCCCTGCTGGTCGCGGTGTCGCAACGAGTGGACGGCGAGCGCGCTCGTGACGAGCGCTGCGAGCGAGAGCAGGCCCACGTGAAAGAGTCCCGAGCCGAGCACAGCGGATATATCAACAGACGGCTATAAAAGCTTGATCGACGAGGTCGGAATTTACCGTCACGAGGCGAGTGCGACGGCTATCGCTCGTCGTTTGTGAAGAAAACGAAAAGTCGCGGACGTTACTTGCCGCGGCCGCGGTTGCTACGGAGGCTCGGGCGAGTGTGTTCCGAGCCCTTGCCCTTCTTGCCCAGACCGCGGTTGCGCTTGCCGGCACCGGTCAGGCCCCGGAGCGCGCGGTCGGTGTGGTCGTCGTCGGCGATCCAGCCCAGGTCGTCGTCGTTCTGGATCGCGGGGTGTTCGGGGTCGACGAGGATGATCTCGTGCCACTTCTGTCGACCGTCTTCCCCGACCCAGTAACTGTTGAGCACGCGGAGGTTCGGGTACGTGCGAGTGGCCCGTTCCTCGGCGACGCGCTGGATGTCCTTGCGGCGCGTGATGCGGGTGACGCCCTGTCGCTTCGAGCGTCGACCGGCCTTGAAGCGCTCTTTCCGTGCGCCGCCCTTGCGGACGGAGACGCGCACGACGACGACGCCCTGTTTGGCCTTGTAGCCCTGCGAGCGGGCCTTGTCGAGGCGGGTCGGGCGCTCGATACGCTCGATCGCGCCCTGTTCGCGCCAGTCCTGCTGTCGCTGCCACTGGAGTTCTGCGAGTTTCCCGTCGTCCGGGTTCTCCCAGGCTTCACGGATGTACGAGTACGAACTTCGTGCCATGTGTATCACCACGGGCGTTGCGTGGTTCAACGCCCACGCAGGGGAGACCGCGCCGCGAGTGCAGCGTGTCGTCCACCGCGCGGGAGTCACATCCCGACCTGTACGTTCCGTCCCGCGCTCGCGAGACGGTGCATGCAGGTGCCCACTGGTGCCCGTCGTCCAGCGAGTTACCGTTCGTTGCCGGCTTGCGCCCTTAAGCCATTCGAAGCCAGTCCGATCCGTTCCAGCAGCGTTACGATCGTGATACGAACCCGAAAGAAACGAGGTCGGTCAGGTAGATTTTTGTATCATTACCGTGTATAATTATCCGGTAACGTTGCACGGTGTGTGCTGATACGGACGGGGTGATTCGTGGGACAGTCTCCCGTCGACGGCCGCGGAATCACGGCCACAGTACTGCGATTCGTGCCCCGAAACGCAGTGTGGACCGTTCGTGATGTTACCTCGTGAGTGTCCGTGCCCCAAGCTGGACCTCATGAACTGACCAGTGGCTGCCCAGTCACCGGTCGAAACCGCGACAGGTCGGTGCCCCAACCACCTGTCATCCGTCATTCCCACCCACCAGACCGGGGACGTGCCCCGTCCCCGATCACGCTTTTCGGAACTGCACTGTCGAGGTACTGCTGACGGTGACCGAACGAGAGATCGCGACGAGGAGACGGAGTTTAGTCGCGCCGATCTGCGGCTGCTGCGGCCAGCAACGCGATCACCGCCGTGACGAGACCGAAGCCGGGGCCAGACCCATTCGTCGTCGTTTCGGTCCCGTCCGACCCGGCCTCGGTCGGGTCGTCGTCCATCGCGGCCGTCGCCGTGGGCGTCGGAGTAGTGCCCTCGTCGTCCTGAATGGACTGACTGTCCGTGCTCTCACCGCCACCGTCGCTGTCTTCGTCAGGCGTCGGTGAGTCCGTCGCGGCCGGTGTGGCGGTCGCGGTCGATGTGGGGCTGTCGGTCGTGGTCGCAGTCGCCGTAGGCGTCGCTGTCGCCGTGGCGGTCGGCGTGACTGTCGACGTCGGTGTGACTGTCGACGTCGGTGTGACTGTCGCCGTAGCGGTCGGCGTGACTGTCGCTGTCGGCGTCGGTGTGGCCGTCGGATAGGAGATACTGTCGGCGGACGCGCCGCCGGTGCTCTCGACAGTCAGTGCGTTGTCTTCTTCGAGCGACTGGCCGTTGCCAGCCGACATCGCGGTCGTGAGCGTATAGTCGCCCGCGCTATCGCCGCTGACGGTGTACTCGACGGTCCGGGTCGCACCACCCCGGACGGTGCCACTGGCCGATCCGCTTGCGACGCTCGTCGAGTAGCCGCTCCCGGAGGGCGCGCCGAGTTGATAGCTCGTCGACGCGTCACCGGAGTTCTGGACCACGACCGTCAGGGTCGTCGACGACCCTTCGTCGATCGTATCGTCGTCCAGTGAGGTCGAGAGGGTGAGGCTGGCCGGACTCAACACTTCGAGTCCACTCTGGGCCGAGTCGCTCAGCGAGTCCCCGTTGTTGGTGTTCGATCTCGACGCACTGACAGTGATCTGGCCGGTGTAATCCCCTTCGACCTCCGCAGTGCAACTGAACGTCGCGGAGCCGGTGCCACCGGAGAGCGTCACCGTCTGGCTCCCGGCCGGCGAACACGACAGGCCGTCCGGCAGCGTCAGGCTCACGTCGGCTTCGCCGTTCTGGACCTCTTCGCCCGACACCGACACTGTCAGGTCGAACGAGTCGCCCTGTGTGACGCTATCGGGGACGGTCACGCCCGTGATCGACAGCGAGGCGGCGGCAGCGACCGGCGTGGCGACGCTGGTGACGACGACCAACACGCTGATAGCCGCCGGGACGGAACTGTGGCTATGCGCGTCGTCACGTTACTGCCGTCGGCGACGGAGATCGTCTACGCGCTCGGGGTCGAACCGGTCGGGGTCTCACACGAGTGTGACTACCCGCCGGCGGCCAGCGAGCGACCGTCGGTGAACCGCTCGCGGGTCGATCCGACGGCGGACAGCGCCGAGATCAACGAGCAGGTCGCCACGGCCGAGGACGACGGCGGTGTCTACGCGATCGAGCGCGAGACGCTCGCACGGCTGGAGCCGGACCTGATCGTCACGCAGGGCGTCTGTGACGTGTGTGCCGTCGACCGCGTTGTCGTCGAGGACGCCGTTGCGGACCTCGGTCTCGACGCCGAGGTCCTGACGCTGGACGTACACAGTCTCGCCGACCTCTACGAGTCGATCCAGCGCATCGGCGACGCCACCGGTCGCCACGAGCGGGCAGCCGACCTCGTCGATACTCTCCAGGCGCGCGTCGGGGCTGTCGAATCGACCGCCGCAGATGCCGAGCACACCCCCAGCGTCGCCGTCCTCGACTGGACCGATCCCGTCATGGTCGCGGGCCACTGGGTGCCCGAGATGGTCGAGATCGCCGGCGGGAGGTACCAGCTGGAAGACGCCGGCGCACACTCTCGACCCCGCGAATGGGCCGAGATCCGCGAGTACGACCCCGACGTGCTCGTCGTCTCGCCGTGCGGGTTCGATCTGGCCCAGATCCGCGAGAACCTCGGCGACGTGACCGACCGCCCGGGCTGGCAGGACCTCACTGCTGTCGTCGACGATCGTGTCGTCCTCGTCGACGGCCATCACTACGTCAACCGTTCGGGCCCACGGCTCGTCGACACGCTGGAGTATCTGGGATGGGCGATCCACCCGGACCTGTTCGAGCGCCCACCGACTGACGCCGTCCAGCCGCTGTCTGCAATCAGACAGTAGCGCCCCCTAGACGAGTGTCGACACCGCGAGCAAGCCGACGTAGACGTTGATCAGCACAGCCGTCGCGCCGAGCCCGACGACACCGAGTAGCCAGCCGCGCCACCACGGCACCTGCTCGACGAACGAGCGACACTCCAGCAGGACGATCCCGACGTACAGTGCGACGGCCATCTTCAGTGCGATCACCGCGAGCAGTTCGTGGGTCAGCAACACTCGAATCCAGGGGTTGGCCTCCAGCCCGACGCCGGCGAACTTCGCTGCGAACAGGGTCGACAGCGCGTCGCCAAAGCCCCAGACCAGCACGAGCGAGAAGACGAGCTCGACGTATCCGGGCTTCTCGATTTCGATTTCGGCGGCCTCGTGCAGGGCGTCCCAGAGAGCGCCCCCGTCAGCGGTGTCGGTGGCCATCAGTTGATCGAAACTTCGAAATTCCGGGAGATAAATCCCCAGTGCCACACTATCGGCCATGATAACGGCGGTGTACGACGTGGCGCCGGTCACTCCGAGAGCGAACAGCGCCCGTCGTAGCTGGCCTCGGTGACCGCCGACAGGGTGGGCTCGTCGCCACAGACCGGGCAGTCCGGGTTACGGGCGATCGGCACCTCCTCGACGCTCATCTCGCTGGCGTCGTAGACGAGCAGGCGGCCGTCGAGGCTCTCGCCCTCGTCGAGCAGCCACTTGACAACCTCCGTCGCCTGGAAGCAGCCGACGGTGCCCGGTAGCACGCCGAGTACACCTGCCGTCGCACAGTCCGGTACCGCGCCCTCGGGCGGGGCCTGCGGAAACAGACACCGGTAACAGGGCCCTTCACCGGAGAAGGTCGTCACCTGTCCCTCGAAGCGGTAGATCGCGCCGTGGGAGACCGGCGTGCCGGCGAGCGTGCAGGCGTCGTTGACCAGATAGCGGGTCCCGAAGTTGTCCGAGGCGTCGACGACGATGTCGTAGTCGGCGATCAACTCGGCGGCGTTTTCGTTCGTGAGTCGCGTCTCGTGCGTGTCGACGGTCACGTCGGGATTGAGGTCGGTGACGAACTCGCGAGCGCTCGCGACCTTCGGTCGGCCCACGTCGTCGTCGGCGTGGATGACCTGGCGCTGGAGGTTCGAGCGCTCGACGGTGTCGTCGTCGACGATCCCCAGTCGGCCGACGCCGGCCGCGGCGAGATACTGGAGGACCGGCGAGCCCAGCCCGCCCGCACCGACGACGAGGACCGACCCGTCGAGCAGTGCCGCCTGCCCCTCGGGGCCAACGTCGTCCATGATGACGTGACGGGAGTAGCGGTCGAGCTGTTCGGGATCGAGATCGACCATAGGTGAGAATCGGCAGGCGAGCGCAATAAGAAGCGTGTTCTGGGATCAGCAGTTGTACAGGTCGCGGTACTTCTCGTCGGCGTACTCCAGGAAGTAGTCGGCGGTGAAGGACTCGCCGGTGGCCTCCTCGATCAGGTCGTCGGTCTCGTAGCGCGCGCCGTGGCTGTGGACGTTGTCGGTGAGCCACTCGTGGAGGGCCTCGAAGTCGCCATCTCGGATCTGAGCGTCGAGGTCGTCGATCTCTTCCTCGGCGGCGGCGTAGAGCTGTGCGGCCAGCACCGACCCCAGCGAGTAGGTCGGGAAGTAGCCGAAGGAGCCGTGACACCAGTGGATGTCCTGCAGGCACCCTTCGGCGTCGGTGTCCGGACGCACGCCCAGATACTCCTCCATCTTGTCGTTCCACACCTGCGGGACCTCCGAGACGTCGAGGTTCCCCTGGATCAGATCGCGCTCGATCTCGAAGCGCAGGACGATGTGCATGTGGTAGGTCAGTTCGTCGGCCTCCACCCGAATGAGGTTCTCCGGGTGGACGGTGTTGGCCGCCTCGTAGAACTCCTGTGGCGAACCCGAGACCCCCAGTCCGTCCTCGACGGTCGGCGCGAAGCCCTCCCAGAAGGGCAGTGAACGGCCGACGTGGTTCTCCCAGAGCCGTGACTGGGACTCGTGGACCGAGAGGTCGCGGGACTCGCCCAGCGGCGTCCCGTAGTGCTCGTCGGGCAGGCCCAGCGTGTAGGTCGCGTGGCCGAACTCGTGGATGGTCGAACCCAGCGCCCCCAGCGGGTCCTCGGGGTCGAACCGCGTGGTCACGCGGGCGTCGAACTGCGTTCCCGTCGAGAACGGATGCGGTGCGGTGTCGAGACGGCCCCGGTCCCAGTCGTACCCCAGATAGTCCAGCGCCGACCGGACGAGTTCCTCCTGTGTGTCGTCGTCGTAGGTGTCACCAGCGAAGGGGTCGGCAAGCTCGGCGTCGCTGTCCTTGATGTCGTCGATCAGCGGCACGAGGGTCTCTCGGAGGTTCTCCAGGGCCTCTTCGGCGGTGTCGAGCCCGAGATACGGCTCGTACTCCTCGAACAGCACCTCGTAGGGATCCCGGTCGGGATCGATCGCCTCGGCGTACTCCCGCTTGAGCTGGATCAGTTCCTCCAGCGTGTCCGCGAAGGCGTCGAAGTCGTCGTCGGCTTTCGCCTCCTTCCAGACCGGGAGCGCGTTCGAGGTGGCCTCCGAGATGCGCTGAACGAGGTCACCGGGGACCTTCGCTGCGCGGTCGTGCTGGCGGCGGACCTCGCGAACGACGGCCTGCTGTTCGGGGTCGAGATCCTCGTCTTCCAGTTCGTCGAGCCACTCACCCACGTCGTCGTCGGTCAGCAGGTCGTGATGCAGCGTCGACAGCGCCGCCGACTGCTTCGACCGGGCGGGCGTCCCCTCGTCGGGCATCATCACTTCCTGGTCCCACTGGAGAACGCCGGCGGCGTCGCCGACGTAGTTCAGTTGCTCGACGTGGGAGCGAAACTGCTCGTACGTGTCGGGCGTCTCGGCGTCAGGGTCGGCTTCCGTTGCCATACTCTCGCATAGCGAACGCGGGCCTATAATCCCCGCGTCGGGGGAAAGGTACACGCTCGTCCCGCTGGAAACGACCGGTATGGAACGCCAGCGCGTCACGAGCGGAACCGCGTGGGAGGACGAGGTGGGCTACTCGCGTGCGGTCCGCGTCGGCGACCGGATCGAGGTCTCGGGGACGACCGCGACAGGCGAGAACGGCGATATCGTCGCCGAAGGCGATCCCTACGCCCAGACCGCACGAGCGATCGAGAACGTCGAACGCGCGCTCGCGACGGCGGACGCGACGCTCGCGGACGTGATCTGCACACGCAGCTTCGTCACCGACATCGACCACTACGACGCCGTCGGTCGCGCCCACAGCGAGGCCTTCGACGACGTGCGGCCGGCGACGAGCATGTACGAGATCGAACGCCTCGTCGATCCCGAGCTGCTCGTCGAGATCGAGGCCAGCGCCGTCGTCGAGTGAGCGCCCCCGACGTCACCGACTGATCTCGTCGAACCGTTCGGCGACCTCTCGATAGATCCGCTCGCACCGCTCCAGCACGGTGACCGACACCGACTCCTCGGCGGTGTGGGCCTCGCCCGGTTCCGCGGCACCGACGACGACACACTCCGTTCCCGTGCCCGCGAGGTTGCCGGCGTCGGTCGCGTGGGGCTTGATCACCTGCTCGGGATCGCCATCTTGGACGTCACGGGCGGCATCGAGCGCTAGATCTGCGAAGTCGGCGTCGTCGCAGGCCATCGGCGGGAGGTCCTGATCGATCGTCCACTCGACCCCTTCGATGGCTTCGACCTGCTCCAGGGGAGCGCGCTCGCCCGGCACCGTCCGCTCGTCGACGGTCACGGTACAGGCATCGGGGATCACGTTCCACGCCGTCCCACCGTCGACTTCGGTGACGGCGACGCTCCCCTCGACCTCGTGGCCCATGACCTCCGTCGACGGGAACTCGAGGGCTCGGACCACGTCGACGGCGTCGCTGGCCCGGTAGATGGCGTTCTCGCCCGACTCGACCTCGCTGGCGTGAGCCGCTTTCCCGCTGGCCTCGATAGTGCTGCCCCGCCGGCCCTTGTGTGCGACGGCGACGTCGGTGACGCCATCGCTGGAGTAGCCCGTCGTTCCCTCTCCGACGACGGCGTAGTCGAGGACGAACCCGTCTTCGATCGCCGCCGCCGAGCCGAGACAGCCCGACTCCTCGGCGACGAAGGAAACGAAGACGAGTTCACAGTCCAGATCGGCGGCATCGACCGACCCGAAGGCCAGCATCGCCGCGGCGACTGACCCTTTCATGTCGGCCGTTCCGCGACCGTAGAGGCGGCCGTCAGATTCCGACAGCACGTACTCGCCGTCGTCTGTGATCTGACTCTCGTCCGGTGGCACCACGTCGTGGTGGCCTGCGAGTGCGAGCGAGGTCCCGCCCGCGCCCTCTCTCGCGACGGCGTCGTCCGCAGGGTCGACGCCCGGCCCCTTGCGCGCGAAGACATTCCCGTGGTCGTCTCGGAGGACCGCGCTGTCGGTGTGCTCGCGGAGCCACGACTCGACGAAATCCCCCGCGGCGGTCTCGTCCTCGTGGCTCGGGATCGACACCAGGTCGTGGGTCAAGTCGGCGACGTCCATACCGGGACAGGGAGAGGGGCGCACAAAAATCCACGCCGTGGAGAGTCACAAGAGCCTTTGTGTGGATGGTCCAAGGGGCTGGCAATGACGACCTCGTCGAGCCAGGCGACGGAGGAGGAGACGCTGTTCGGGTCCGTCCCCCCGCTCCGCCTGTGGCTCAAGACGTTCGTGATCGGTCTCTGTATGGGTTCTGCCGACGCCGTCCCGGGCGTCTCCGGCGGGACTATCGCCCTCATCGCCGGGATCTACGAGCGCCTGATCGCTGCGATCACCGCGGTCACGCCCGAGCGGGCGATCGATTTCCTGCGCGCGCTCACGCCGGCCGACGGCGGCATCTCCGTGCGCCGGGCCGTCGCCGTCCTCGAAGATGTCGACGTGTGGTTCCTCCTGCCACTCGTGGGCGGCATCGGCGTCGCGATCGTGCTCATCACTCGCATCGTCCACGTCGCCAACCAGGAAGCGCCGATCCTGCTGTACGGCGTCTTCTTCGGCCTGATCGCCGCGTCGGCGATCATCCTCCTGCGCGAAATCAGCGTCGACACGGCGTTCCAGGCCGGTGCGGCCGTCGTCGGGTTCGTCGTCGCGTTCCTCCTCTCGGGCCACATCGAGTTCCTCGACGGCGGGGGCCTGCTCGTCGTCTTCGTCGCCGGCGCGGTCGCCGTCAGCGCGATGATCCTCCCCGGAATCTCGGGGTCGCTCTTGCTCGTCATCCTCGGCCAGTACACCCGGATGTCGGACACGCTGAGCTACTTCGTCGACGACCTGCTGGCGCTCGTGAGCGGCGGTTCGGTATCGGCGGTAGTCGACACCGGGACCGTCGTCGTGATGTTCATGCTCGGTGGCCTCGCTGGCCTCTTCACCATCTCGCGTGTGATCCGCCGGGCGCTCGACGCCAATCGGCGGGCGACTTTCGCCTTCCTCGTCGCGCTCGTGGTTGGTGCGCTCCGCGCCCCGATCACCGAACTCACCGTCGAGAAGGGAGTCGTCTGGACGACCGCGAACATCGGGACCTTCGCCGCCGCCGCGGCCGTCGGCGGGGTCGTCGTCCTGCTGCTGGACTGGTACGCCGTCGACCTCGATCTGGACAGCGCCTGACTGCTGTTCACATTCTGGCGGTTATGCGCCCTCTTATCGACGGTAGGCGTACTATTTCCACCAGTCTCGACACGCGTGTGATTCGAACTTCCGAAATAGTTAATATGTTTGCTACAGAATCCCAAATATGGACGATCGATTCACATATCGTGACATCCGTGCGATAAAAGACCACTACTGCCGCGAGAACGACAACATCGTCGGGTTCTTCGGTGGCACCGACGAGGAAGAACTTCGATCGTCCAATTCTGAAGAGTAGCACGCCGGTCGCGACGCTGCCCGCTCGTCTGTTTGGAGAGGCCTTGCTGTGCTCGTCGTTCGAGGTGCATCTGCACTCACGGGTCGCTTCGCTCCCCGTTTGTTTGGAGGGCCCTCGCTACGCTCGGGCCCTCGTTAACTCACAAACAACCGCCGATCAGCCCGCTCGTGCTCCGCCGACGCCACCTCGACCAGCGGTGCGAAGGGCGTTATCGCCGACAGTTCTCGGTCGGCGCTCGTCTCGACCGCCTCGACCACCACCGGGCGCAACTCGTCCAGCACGCGCTGGATCGCAGTGGAACCGAGTCGGAGGAGTCGCTGGGCGGCCCCGAGCATCGCCGAGACGAACTCGTGACAGGCCAGCAGGCAGGCGTCCCGAACGGGGACACCCTCACGGCCGGCGATCGCACCCAGGACGACCGGATAGTTCGCGTCGGTGTCGCCCGCCTCGACGGCCGCGGCGTACTCGTCCAGCAGGTCGTCGTCCCGAAGGTCCCCCTGGAGGCGAAGGAGGCGCTCGCCCGTTCGCTGGGCGCTCTCGCGGAACTCTGCCGAGAGAGTGACGGCCGTCAGCCGTCGGTCGGCGGCGATAACGGCGTCGCAATCACCGTCGCTGCCGGCTGCGTGGGCGGCCCGCAACGCCACCAGGTCACCGGGACCGAGTTGTCGTCGAAGATACGTCTCCAGGAGCGCCTGCAGGTCGTCGATGTCTTCGACCCGATCGCTGGCCACGAACTGCTCCAGCCCGTAGGAGACGCTGTCGGTGCCGACCGGCAAGGCGGTATCGGCCAGCCGAAACGCCGCCAGCGTCGCGTCGTCGCTCACGACTGGCCCTCCGGATCGATCTCGCGGACGCCGTGGGTGTGCCCGCCGTCGCCGTGACTGTGAGCGTGTCCGCCCGCGCCGTGTGAATGCTCGTCGTGGCTGTCGTCCCCGTCGTCGAACAGCGCCGGGGACACGTCGTCGGTCCCGACTGTCGCGCTGTCGGGGAGGTGTGGTCGGATCTCGCTTTCCATTCGCTCGCGCTTCTCCGCGAGCGGGAGGTAGGCCCGCTCGCCCTCGACGGCGAGGTTCCAGTGGCGATTGCCGGCGGCGTGGCCCAGTTCCAGCGCTGCGAGTGCTGTGGCGGTCGATCCCTCGACGCCGTCGAAGTCGACGACCAGCGCCTCGATGGGTGCGAGCGAGACGAGCACGAGCGTCCCGTCGGCGTCCAGTACGTCCCCGTCCCGGAGTTCTCGACTGACGACGATCCCGAGGTCGGTGCCGTCCTCGGCCGTCGTCCGGACGCGCGAGCGACGGCGCTCGGTGTCGTCGACGGTGACGGTCAGGTACTCTCCGCCGTCGAGTCGGTCGGCGAGGTCGGGGTCGTCGCGGTGACCCAGATAGCTGTCGGCGACCAGCATCAGTTCTTGCGCACCTCCGGAGCCGACACGCCGAGCAGCGTCTGTCGCCCCTCGTCCCACGCATCGCGGAGCGCGGCCGTCACGGGTTCGCTCTCCGACCCGAGCGCGCGGACGGCGACGCCCGCCCCGTTGGGCAGCGTCGTCGCACCGGTCTCGGCCCCAGGATGGTCGCTCTCGTCGGCGAGGCGTTCGTGAATCGCATCGGCGAGGTCGGCGAGCACCGACTCGGACTCGTCCGGTGCGAGGACGAACAGCGTGCCGTAGACGGCACAGTCGCCCAGCACGCCCGGTGCCGTCGGGTCGCCGTCTTCGGGCGCGAGGTGGGTCGCGTCGGCGGCGAGCAACCGGTCCTCGCCGTCGTACACGTCGATCCGGGAGACGAACCGCTCGAAGTCGAAGTGCTCGCCGCGAGCGAGCCGCCCCGGCACCATCACGTCGCCGACGACGGCCGTCGCCCCGTCGGCGAGGTCAACGGTCAGGTCCTGGCAGAAGCGTGCATCGGGGTGGAGGATGGTCGGATCGGGGACGTAGTCGAGGTGCCCGCCCGGTGCGACCGAGAGGGTCACGTCGCTGGCCCCGTAGTTGCACTCCATCGAGAGCACTTTCGTCGCGCTCTGGGTGGTGACGTGGGCGACGGCGTCCGGTCCAACGTCGATCTCGATGGTGTGGCGGTCGCCCTGTGCGATCCCGCCCGTCGGCGACTGGACGAAGACGGTCGTCGCGTCGGGATGGGGGTCGTGGTCGAGCGTGCCGCTGAGGTGAAAGGGGACGCGGGCGAGGTCTCTGACCAGATCGGTCCGGCCGTCGCTGTTGCGCCGGAAGGATAGTTCAAGTCGCCCCTCCTTGCCCGGCGAGCCGACCGCGGCCTGCGGGACCGGTTCGGCGGCGTAGCCCTCGAAGGCCGGATGGGGTGCGGTCGTCGTATCGGCCCTCTCGGGGGTATCGGCGACGCCAGACGAGTCGGGTGAGCCGGGCGCGTCGGCGGCCATCTACGCGAACAGCACCCCCTCGCTGACGTGTTCGAGCACGTCGTCGACGCCCTCGCCGGCCTTGCAGTTGGTGAAGACGTAGGGGCCGTCGCGGACCGCGCGGGCGTCGGCTTCCATCACGTCGAGGTCGGCACCGACGTGGGGAGCCAGATCGGTCTTGTTGACCACGAGCAGGTCGCACTCGACGACGCCGGGCCCCCGTTTGCGGGGGATGTCCTCGCCCTCCGCCACGGAGATGACGTACAGCGAGTAGTCGGCCAGTTCGGGGTTGAACGTCGCCGCGAGGTTGTCGCCGCCGCTCTCGACGATGACGATGTCGAGGTCGGGATGGTCGTCGACGAACGCGTCGATCTGCGTGAGGTTCATCGACGGGTCCTCGCGGATGCCCGTGTGTGGACACGCGCCGGTCTCGACGCCGGCCACGAGGTCTTCCGGAACGACGCCGGCGAAGCGCTTGCGCAACACCTCGGCGTCCTCCTGCGTGAGGATGTCGTTGGCGATGACGCCCACGTCCAGCCCCCGATCGACGAGTTCCGGGACGAGTTCGGTGACGAGCGAGGTCTTGCCCGATCCCACGGGGCCGCCGATCCCGACCGTCGCTACGTCACGGTGCGTGAGACTCACTCTGCAGCCTCCTCGTCAGCCCCCATCTCGTCGCCTCCCTCCGCGCCGCCCACGCTATCGGAGCGGATGGGGTCGTGGACCGTGACGAGTTTCGTCCCGTCTGGGAAGGTCGGTTCGACCTGGATCATGTCGACCATCTCCGGGACCCCTTCCATCACGTCTTCGCGGCCGAGCAACTGGGTCGCCTCGGCGCGGATCTCGGCCACGTCCCAGCCGTCGCGGGCGCGTTCGAAACACCAGTCCGAGATGTAGGCGACCGCCTCGGGGTGGTTCAGCACGACGCCGCGCTCCTTGCGGCGTCGTGCGAGCTCTGCGGCCTGAAAGACCGTGAGTCGTTCTTCTTCTTTGGGTGAGAGGTTCATAGCATGTATCGCTGGGCGAGCCCCAGTTCCTCGCTCGGTTCGCAGGTGACGACCTCGCCGTCGACCCGGACCTCGAAGGTCTCGGGGTCGATCTCGATGTCGTCGGGGCAGTACGTGTTGTGGACCATGTCGGCCTTGCCGACCGTGCGGGCACCCCGGACCGGGACCACGTCGGTGTCGAGGTCGTAGGCTTCGCCGACGCCCGCGTCTGCGGCGGCGGGGCTGACGAACCGCAGGGAGTTGGCCGTCTTCGCCGATCCCATCGCGCCGGCCCGCGGGCGCTGTTTCATCGGTTCGCAGGTCATCAGCGAGCCGTTGGCCTCGCCCATCTCTGAGTAGGTCGGGAAGCCACCCTTGAACGTCACGTCCGGTTTGATGCCGAAGAAGGCCGGATCCCACATGACGAAGTCCGCCAGCTTGCCCGGTTCGAGCGTGCCGACGTAGTCGTCGATGCCCGCCGAGATCGCGGGGTTGATCGTGTACTTGGCGACGTAACGCTTGATCCGGTGGTTGTCCGCACCGGTCCCCTCGTCCTCGGCGAGGCGACCGCGCTGTCGTTTCATCTTGTCCGCCGTCTGCCAGGTGCGACAGATCAGTTCGGCCATCCGACCCATCGCCTGCGAGTCCGTCGTCATCATCGAGATCGCGCCCTCGTCGTGGAGCACGTCCTCGGCGGCGATCGTCTCGGCGCGGATGCGCGACTCGGCGAAGGCCACGTCCTCGGGCACATCCGGGTTGAGGTGGTGACACACCATTACCATGTCAAGGTGCTCGTCGAAGGTGTTCTCGGTGTAGGGCATCGACGGGTTCGTCGAGGACGGCAGGACGTTCGGATCGCCGACGGCGGCCATGATGTCCGGGGCGTGGCCCCCGCCGGCGCCCTCGATGTGGAACAGGTGGATCGTTCGGCCGTCGATGGCCGACTGCGTGTTTTCGAGGAACCCCGTCTCGTTGAGCGTGTCCGTGTGGATACAGATCTGCACGTCTTCCTCGTCGGCGACGGAGAGGGCGGTGTCGATGACTTCGGGGGACGAGCCCCAGTCCTCGTGGAGCTTGAGACTACACGCGCCGGCCTCCAGCTGTTCTCTGAGCGGCCCGGGCTCGGAGGCGTTGCCCTTGCCGTAGAAGCCGACGTTGACCGGCCACTCCTCGGCGGCCCGGAGGAAGTTCTCGATGTTCTCGGGGCCGGGCGTGCAGGTCGTCGCGCCACCGCCGTAGCCGCCCCCGAGCATCGTCGTGATGCCCGACGCGAGCGCGTGCTCGACGAGTTGGCCGGAGTTGAAGTGGACGTGGATGTCCAGTCCGCCCGGGGTGACGATCTTCCCCTCGGCGGGGTAGGCGTCCGTCCCGGGACCGACGACCATGTCGACACCGTCCATCGTATCCGGGTTGCCGGCCTTGCCGATGCCAGCGACGACGCCGTCTTTGATCCCGATGTCGGCGGCGACGATCCCCAGTTTCGGGTCGACGACGGTGGCGTTCGTGATGACCCAGTCCAGCGCACCCTCCTCGTTCGTGACGCCCGGAGCCTGCCCCATCCCGTCGCGCAGGGTCTTGCCGCCGCCGAAGACCGCTTCGTCGCCCGGCGTCCGGAGGTCCTCTTCGACTTCGAGGAACAGTTCCGTGTCGCCCAGGCGGAGTTGATCGCCTGCCGTCGGGCCGTACAGTTCGGCGTAGTCCTCGCGGTCGATCTCGCGGGTCATTCGGTGTCCTCCGCGTCGCCGTCGGCCGCTTCGTCCTCGTCGCTGACCGCGAACCCGGCGGCCTCGGCTCGTTCGGTCGCCTCGCTCGCACCGTCCGCGACGGAGCCGTTGGCGAGGCCGTTCATCCCTGAGACGCGCCGTTTCCCCCCGATCGCGACCAGCTCGACCGTCTTGGCGTCGCCGGGTTCGAATCGGACAGCCGTGCCGGCCGGGACGTTCAGCCGCATCCCGTAGGCCGTCTCGCGGTCGAACGCGAGCGCGGCGTTGACCTCGAAGAAGTGGAAGTGCGAGCCGATCTGGACCGGCCGGTCGCCGGTGTTTCGGACCGTCACTGTCGCGGTCTCGCGCCCCTCGTTGAGTGTCACCGTCCCCTCGCCGGCCCGGAGTTCACCCGGCACGAGGTCGTCGGTCACGACGGTCTCCTCCCGAGAATGGGCGTCCGTTTCGTTTGACGAGCCGGAACTACCGTTTTGTGAATCATCTGCGCGAGAATTACGACCTATCGGGTAAGTAGCTATCGTTCAGCGAAATATTACCCTATCTCCGGTCTGGTTGTGGACACCCGTCCATCGAGCACCGACTCGATACAGAAAACGTGAGATGTTGGACACCGATCCGCGCTTCATACGGACAGTTGTAGGTCTTTATCAGATCGACCGCACGCAGCCGTGCGGTCGACTGGGGAACCGTCTACAACTGTCCGTATCAACTGGACGAGTGGCGCGTCCCGACACGCGAGAGAGTCAGGGCCAGCCCGGCGCCCAGCGCCGGGAACGCCGCCAGCGCGAGGAAGGTGCCGTCGGTGCCGACCGCCGACAGCAGAACCCCCGCGAGCGCTGCGCCGGCCGCGCCGACGCCGAAGTTCGCGAGGTAGGTGAAGCCATAGGAGAGGCCGCGGCCGTCCGGCGGGCTGTACTCGGCGATGGCCGCCTGATAGAGGGGCTGGACGGCAAAGAGCAGGAATCCCAGTGTGGCGCTGATCGCCAGCAGCGGCCCGAGGCCGGCCTCTGCGGCCGGGACGAACAGGACCGCGACGACCGCCAGCCCGGCGAAGACAGCCAGCAGCCCTCTCGTGACCTGGACGCGGTCGGTGAGCTTCCCCCCGACGTACTGGCCGCCGATCCCGACGGTCAGGAGGGCCACGTAGACGTAGGAGGCCAGATCGAACTCCTCGGCCATCGGGCTTCCCGGCTCGAACAGTTGCACGTAGTCGGTGATCGGCGGGAGGAAGCTCCCGAGCACGTCCGGCAGGAACGTCAGCACGCCGCGATAGAACAGCCCGTTCATCAGGACGACACCGACGGCGAGCGCGAAGCCAGCCGTGAACAGCGACCGCGAATCGGCGAGGAAGTCCCTGAGGCCGCCGCTGTCGGTGGCTTCTGGGTCGGCGTCGGCATCGTCACCGGATTCGCCCCCGTCGGTGCTGATTGCCGCAGTCTCGTCGAACTCCGCCGAGAGGGCGTACAGGACCGCCAGCGCGGCCGGGAGCGCGAGTAGCCACGCGACCGTCTGCCACTCGAACACCAGCAGTAGCAGTGCCGTCACCAGCGGCCCAAAGGCGATGCCAAGGTTCCCCGCCATCCCGTGGTAGGCGAACCCGGTTCCGCGCTCGTCGACGCCCGTCGAAAGCAGGGAGAGGCCGGCGGGATGGTAGACGCTGGCGGCGACGCCCCACAGCCCAAGCGCCAGCGCGATCGAGGGGACGCCCGGTGCGAACCCCAGCACGAGGAACGACCCGCCCATCCCGAGCAAGCAGGCGACGACGAGGTTCTTCGCGCCGAGTCGATCCGCGAGGACGCCGCCCGGGAGCGCCCCGATCCCGAACAGGGCGTAGCCGACGGCGACGACGATCCCGAGCGTGGCCTCGGTCACCGGGAACTGCTGGAGCCAGATCACCACGAAGATCGGGATCGACAGCTCGTAGGTGTGGACCGTCGCGTGAGCGAGCATCGCAAAGGCGACGATCGACCGGTCGTTATCGTTCATTCGTCTACGGGAAACGGGCACTGACTGAAAACCGTTACTGCACGTGTCAGCGCGTTCACCGACCCTTTCAGAAGCCGACGGCGCTCCCGTCCTTCCGCGGTTCGGTCGCCGCCGAGAGCGTGCCGTCGGGTTCCCGGCGGGCGATCTGGCCGCCGCCGAACTGCCGGGCCGGGTGGACCGATACGTCGTGCTCCTTCCGCGAGAGTGCCGCGCCCATCTCACCTGCCAGCCGTTCCTCCAGCGCGAGGCGGCCGTCTTCCAGGTAGCGCCAGCGCGGCGCGTCGAAGGCCCGCTGGAGGGGCATGTCGTAGTCGATCAGGTTCGAGAGGACCTGTACGTGGCCCTGCGGTTGCATGTACCCGCCCATGACGCCGAAGGCCGCCCAGTCGTCCTCGTCGAGTTCCACGAGGCCGGGAATCAACGTGTGGAAGGGCTTCTTGCCCGGTTCGAGCGTGTTGGGGTGGTCGGGGTCGAGCGAGAACGACGCGCCGCGGTTCTGGAGGACGATCCCGGTGTCGGGGACGACGACGCCGCTGCCGAAGCCGTTGTACAGCGAGTTGATGAAGGAGACGACGTTGCCGGCCTCGTCGGCGACGGTCAGCAGGACGGTGTCGCTGTCCTCGTCGGGTAGACCGGGGCCGCCTACGGACACGTCGCCCGCCGTGGGACCGACTGACGCGGCGCGCTCCTCGGCGTAGTCCTTGCTGTGGAGATCCGGGACGGACTCGAAGCCGGGGTCGGTGATGTAGTGGTGGCCGTCGTGGAACGCCCGCTTCATCGCCTCGGCGAAGTAGTGGACCCGCTCTGGCGTGTCGTAGCCGTAGTGGCCGGCGTCGAGGCGCTCGGCGACGTTGAGCGCTTCCAGCGCGATCAGGCCCTGATTGTTCGGCGGGAGTTCGTAGACGGTCGCGCCGTTGTAAGTCGTCGAGACGGGATCGACCACGTCCGGGGTGAAGCCGTCGAGGTCTTCAGCCGCGAGGAGACCGCCCTCGGCCTGGACGGCGTCACCGATCTGCTCGGCGATCGCACCCTCGTAGAACGCTTCGGTCCCCTCCTCGGCGACGGTCTCGAAGGTCTCGCCCAAGTCGGAGAGGGTGACTGTCTGGCCCACGTCTGGGGCCTCACCGCCGGGGAGGTATGCCTCGCGACCGGCGTCGCTGACGAACCGTTCGGCACACACGGCCCACGCGTCGGCGATGATCTCGCTGACCGGATAGCCCTCGGTGGCGTACTCGATGGCCGGGCCGAGTACGTCGGCGAAGCTCAGTCGGCCGTGCTCCTCGACGGTGTGCTCCCAGCCCCGCGCCGCGCCCGGCACCGTGATCGCCAGCGGGCCGAAGTCGGGCATCTCGGCGTCCTCATCGTCGCCCAGTCGATCGCGGACAGCCTCGCGCGTGGCCTTTCCGGGCGCGCCCCCGCAACTCCGGAGTGCGCCCACCTCGTCGTCGGCCGTGCGATAGAGGGCGAAGGCGTCCCCACCGATACCGGTGCTCATCGGCTCGACGACGTTCAGCGCCGCCGCGGTGGCGACAGCCGCGTCGAAGGCGTTGCCGCCATCGCGGAGGATCTGGACGCCCGCCTGTGCCGCGAGTGGCTGGCTCGTCGCGACGACGCCGCGGTTGGCGTACACTGTGGACCGACGCGAGTCGAACCGGTCGAGATCTGGCTCCATACCGGGGTGGTGGGACGAGACCGGCAAAAGGGTTGGTTTGGTCCGAACAGTTTTCCAACGAGAGGGCGCACACGTCTCGGCGACGGGATCGTGGTAATCGGCCACTTCTGGGAGCAATCTCGTGCCGGACGGACGGCCAGTCGCCGCAGTTACTCCTCGTTGCTGTCGATCGGCGGCGTGGGGTGCTGGAACGTCTGGACTTCGACCGTTCGTCCGTCCGGGTCCGCCGCGAAGAACTGGTAGATATCGAACGCGTCGTTCGTCTCGGGCGGGCCACGGGCCACGTCCGAGAGATCTTCGTACAGGTCGTCGACGGCCGCCTCGTCGTCGAGGACGACGGTGACGATGCCGTCGGTCTCCGTCTCGTCACCGTCACAGAAGCCGAGACGCAGGTTCTCGTAGGTGAGGATCGTACAGCCACCCTCCTGTTCGAGCCACACGTCGAAACCGAGGCGGTCGGTGTAAAACGAGACGACTGCACTGCGGTGTTCCGTCCGGAAGAAGACGATCCCCGACATACCGTGAGCGAGGGCTGCCAGTCACCTGAGGGTGTCGACCGCCGTCGCTCTGAGGCGCGGCCTCGGCCGTCCCCTCCTGAGTGAGTCGTTTGATCAGGTCGACGACGGTCGGGGGCGCGAGGCCGGCCGACAGTATTTGCGCGACTGGCAACGATTTTGAGGCAGGCCGGGTAACAGCGGGTAGATGAGACGCACTCTCATTCGACAGTCGATCGCGCGGAGTGACCGATGAGCGTGACGCTCGCTGGCGCGCTGCTCACCGCCGGGGTGCTGGGCGTGACCCACGCGGTCGAACCGGACCACGTCGCCGGGATCTCGTCGCTGACGAGCCGATACGGCGACGCACGGCTCTCGGCGATCGTCGGCGCGTGTTTCAGCCTCGGCCACGTCGCGCTGGTGGTCGCGTGGCTGGCGGTCGGCTACGTCGTCCTCGGTCGAACGTCGTACCCGGCCGTCTTCGACACGGTCGGTACGCTCGGTGTCGCCGTCGTGCTGGGCGTACTGGGGACCGTGATGGCCGTCAGCGGTCTCCGCTCGGCGATTCACACCCACCACCACGAACACGACAGTGAGGCCCACAGCCACACACACGTGCACCTCCCGCTGCTGGGCGACGCAGACCACGGACACGGCGACGAGAGTGCGAGCGAGCACCTCCAGAAAGCCCCTGCAGTGGGGCATACTCACGGCGACCACGATCACGGCCACGGAGTCGCGAGCTACCTCAAGACCGGCCTCGTCGGCGCGCTCTTTACACTCTCGCCGCCGCTGTCGATGATCGCCTTCTCGGCGACGCTGTTCCCCAGTCTCGGGGCCGACGCAGTCGCGCTGGCGGTCGTCGCGTACGCGATTTCGATCACCGCGACGATGAGTGCCATCGGTGCGGGAGTCGGCGCGCTCGTCGGGGTCGCGGCCCTCAGCCCCCGGGTACAGGGGACGGTGCGAGCACTGGGCGGGGGACTCGTCGTCGCGCTCGCTGGGCTGTTGTTGCTCGACGCGCTCCCGGCCGTCGTCTCCTAATCCGTACCAGACACCGCAGTCGGTCCTGTTGCTATCGCACTGTGATACGGAAAGTTGTCGGTCTGTCCCGGATCGACCGCACGACGGCGTACGCTCGACTGGGGAAACGCCGACAACTGTCCGTATGAGTGGAACACGCTCATACGGTCCCCCCCCGTAGCCGCCGCCATGAGCGACGACCTGGATCGAATCAGCCTGACGCTGCCACCGGAGATGACCACGCAACTGGACGACATCGTCGACGACTGGGAGTACGCCAGCCGTTCGGAGGCGATCAGAGACGCACTCCGTGATTTCTTCGGGGCATACGAGTGGGAGTCCGCCGACGAGGTGGTCCACCACGGAACCGTCGTCGTCGTCCACGACCACCACGTCGGGGGCATCGCCGACGACCTCCAGTCGATCCAGCACGAGATGGCCGACCTGATCACGTCGGTCCAGCACATCCACCTCTCCCACGACACCTGCATGGAGACGCTGATCGTCGAGGGACCGGGGTCGCGGATCACCGAACTGTCGAACCGTCTGCGTGCGCTGGGTGGCGTCAATCAGGTGAAAGTCGTCGTCGTCGGCGAGTAGCGCGACCGATCAGTACCACTTCTCCGGGCGATCGGTCCGACCGTCCGCCGGGTGTGATATCTGCCCCCTAGAGCGAAAACATCCACATTACTTCGGGGTAAAAGCACAAACGTCTACAAAATTGTGCAAAGTATTGACCACCTAATACACCTTTAAAGATACTTGGACATCTATAAGATAGGTTTGCAAACCCTTATTTACTATCTCCAAAATCCAAGGAACGTCAACAGATGATGGACGAACGTCTGACTTCAGCGTACAATTGCGGTGTAAAGAGTGGTAATATGGGCGAAGAAAACTCGAAATGTTCGAGTTCTCTGGAGGTGTCTCTATGAGCGGCAAGCGTTCGATCAGTCGACGTGGCTTCGTCGGTGCCAGTGGGGCCGCACTCGTCGCCGGGCTGGCAGGCTGTTCACAGAGCGGTGGCAGCACCGACGGTGGCAGCGGCGGGAGCAGCGACGGTGCGGCGACCGACACCGCTAGCAGCGCCGAGACGGTCAAGATCGGCGTCCTCGAAGACCAGTCGGGTAACTTCGCGCTCGTCGGCGACCCCAAGTACAAGGCGTCGATGCTCGCGATCGAGGAGATCAACGCCAACGGCGGTATCGACGGCAAGCAGATCGAGCCGGTGACGGCGGACCCACAGTCCGACAACCAGCGCTACCAAGAGCTGACCCGCGAGTACATCAACGAAGAGGAAGTCGACGTGCTGTGGGCGGGCTACTCCTCTGCGACGCGCGAGGCGATCCGCCCGATCATCAACCGTAACGAACAGCTGTACTTCTACACCACGCAGTACGAGGGTGGGGTCTGTGACTGGACGACCTTCGCGTGTGGTCCGACCGCGCGCCAGCAGCTCGGCTCCGTCCTGCCCTACCTCCGCGAGGAGTTCGGGCCGGAGATCTACACGATCGCCGCCGACTACAACTTCGGCCAGCTGTCGGCCGACTGGGTGAAGGTACTGGCCAACGAGAACGACGCCGAAGTCGTCGGCGAGGAGTTCATCCCACTCTCCGAGTCCAGTTTCGGCTCGACGATCAGCCGGATCCAGGAGGCCGACCCGGACTTCGTGATGTCGATGCTCGTGGGCGCGAACCACACGGCCTTCTACGAGCAGAAAGCGTCCTCGGGGCTCGACGTGCCGATCGGCACCTCGACGGCGATGGCCCAGGGCTACGAGCACCGCCGGATCGACCCGCCCGCGATGGCCAACATCTACGCCGGCGTCAACTACATGGAGGAGGTCCCGACCGAGGCCAACACGAAAGAGGGCGGCTTCGTCGACCGGTACTTCGACATGTACCCCGACGCGCCCTACCTCAACGAGGAGGCCGAGACCAACTACTTCACGACGTACATGTACAAGCAGGCCGTCGAGCAGGCCGGCACGCTCGAACAGCCGGAGGTCATCGAGGCCCTGGAGTCGGGGATCAGCCTCAGCGGCGACCAGGCCCCCGAAGCGCCCGCAGGCGAGTCGATCGAACTCGATCCGGAGACCCACCACGTCGACCACCACATGTGGGTCATGAAGGCCGACGAGGAGCACAACGTCGAGTCGGTCGCGAACGAGAAGATCCCCGAGCAGTTCCTCACGAACACGGCCGGCTGTGACCTGACCAGCGAAGACGAACAGACGCAGTACACCCCGCGAGACTACTTCGAGGAGGCCGAGTAGGATGGCTACCGGCCTGCTCGTACCGGGTGATACTACCGGCTGTAAATCTGTGAACGATTTCGCCACCCCGAGGTGGCGAATATCTTCACGAAGTTACAGCCGGCAGTATGAGACCGACTCACGGGTCTGCCCCACCGGCAAAGGGCTGGTCCGTAGCGAACGCCGACCGGAACGATGAAACAGGCACTGTCACAGTCCCGCTACGGCATCGCGTCGGTCCTGGCGGTCGCGGTACTGTTCGCTATCGGGAGCCAGACGGCCCCGAACCTGACCTTTCGGGTGTACTACGCCGTCTCGTTCGTCGTGCTGGCGGCGATCGGACTGGCGATCATCTTCGGGATCATGGGCGTGATCAACCTCGCTCACGGGGAGTTCATCCTCGTCGGTGCGTACGCGACGACGCTGTCCGCGACCCAGCTGGGCCTCCCACTGCCCGTCGCCATGGGTGTGGGCGTGCTCGTGACGGCCCTCTTCGGCCTCGTGGTCGAGCGGGTCATCATCTCGGGGTTCGTCCCCAACTGGATCGGCCAGCGGACGGTCGGCCGTGACCTGATCAAGCCGTTCTACGACCGACTGGCCGACTCGATGGTCGCGACGTTCGGTCTGAGCCTCGTCATGGTCCAGGGCTCGCGGATCGTCTTCGGGAACTCGATCGACCAGATCGGCGTCCCCTTCGGCTCGACGGCGGGGTATCCCGACTACCGGATCGCCCTCGTCGCGATCACTGCCGGCGTGTTGCTCGCGGTGTACCTCCTCTTTACCCAGACGACGTTCGGGACTCGCGTCCGGGCGACGATGCAGGACGAGGAGACCGCGAAAGCGCTGGGGATCGACACCGAGCGCACGTACATGGTCACGTTCGCCATCGGCTCCGGGCTCGCCGGCTTCACCGGCGCGCTGTTCGCCCCGCTGCTGTCGATGCAGCCGTCGCTGGGCGACCAGTTCCTCGTCGAGGCGTTCGTCGCCGTCGTCGTCGGCGGCGCGAGCGTCGTCGTCGGCACGTCGCTGTCGGGTCTGCTGCTCGGACCGATCGACGCGCTCTTTTCCGACGAGTTCGGCGAGTTCGCCGGCCGGATCGCGCTGCTCGTGACGGCGATGCTCGCGCTCCGGTTCCTGCCCGGTGGGATCACCGGCGTCGTGGACGATCTGCGCGACCGCATGGAGGGGGGGTCGTAGATGGCCGCAGAGTCCGCCGGCTCCGCATCGGCCCCGTCCAGTTCCCCCTCGGCGCTGACCCGACTCCGGAACCGTCTCGAAGGCCCCAACACCATCGGGAACTCGCGGTCGTTCTGGATCGGCTTCGCGCTCGTCTTGGCCGGCCTCGTCGCCTTCCCGCTCGTCGGCGGGTCGACGGGAAACCAGTTCTCGCTGTTCCTCGTGCTGGGACTGCTCGGCCTCTCGCTGTCGCTCGTGTGGGGCTACTCGGGCATCCTCAGCTTCGGTCAGACGGTCTTCTTCGGGGTCGGTGCCTACACCTTTGGCGTCGTCTCGATCAACTTCCCGACGCCGGGCGGGATCACGGGTGCCGTGATCGCCGGGACGCTGGCCGGTGCCGTCCTCGCGGCGCTGCTGGGCTACTTCATGTTCTACGGGGGCGTGCGTGACGTGTACGTGACGATCATCACGCTCGTCTCGACGCTGGTGATGCTGACGTTCATGGCCCAGACCGCCGGCTCCGAGTGGACGATCGGTGAGGCCCCACTCGGGGGCTTCAACGGGATGCCCGGCATGCCGCTGCTGAATCTGGGCGTCGAGGGGCTCTTCACGTTCCAGTTCGTGTTCAACGATCTCGAACTGTTCGTGCCTTTCGTCGGGACGACCGAGGTCGATCCGTTCTACTACCTCTCGCTCGCACTCCTGCTCGTCGCGTATCTCGCCCTGCGCGTCCTCGTCAACATGGACTTCGGACGCGTGCTGGTCGCGGTTCGCGAGGACGAGGACCGCACCATGATGTTCGGCTACGACGTCGAGCGCGCGAAGCTCGTGGCCTTCACGCTCGGGGGCGGCCTCGCCGGACTGTCCGGCGTGCTGTACGCCTCGCGAAACGTGTACATCGATCCGTCAGTGTTCGAACTGTACTTCGCGACGCTGCCGGTCGTCTGGGTCAGCGTCGGCGGCCGCAAGAGCCTGCTCGGCGCGGTCGTCGCCACGATCGGCGTCGAGTACCTCCGACTGAACATCGGCGGCGAGATGGCGCTGGTCGCGGTCGGTGCCCTGCTCTTGTTGTCGATCCTGGTGCTGCCCGGCGGCATCGTCCCCTGGATCGACGAGAAACTCTCTCGGGGTGCGCCCGACGTGCCCGATGTGGACAGCCCAGAGACGACCGCGGAGGTGAGCGAGTCGTGAGCGAATCAGAACCGGAGTCGCTCGGTGCGAACGTCCGCCAGACGGCCGCCGAGATGGCGACCGGCGACCGGACCGACACGCTCCTCCAGACCGACGGGCTCGTCAAGACCTTCGGCGGCTTCACCGCCACTGACGAGGTCGACTTCTCGATCGAGGAGGGCGAACTCCGATGTCTGATCGGACCCAACGGCGCGGGCAAGTCGACGCTGCTGAAGCTCGTCACCGGCACGCTGGAACCGACCGACGGGGAGGTCTACTACGACGGCCACGACATCACCGAGCTCGATCCCAACGAGCGGGTCGACCGCGGGATCAGCATGAAGTTCCAGGTACCGTCGGTGTACGGCGACCTCACCGTGCGGGAGAACGCCCGCCTGCCAATCCAGCAGTTCGCCGACGGCCAGGAGCGGCGCCACCTCGTCCAGGAGTCGATCGACGCGGCCGGACTCGCCGGCTACGAGGCGGTCGAGGCGAGCACGCTCTCGCACGGCCAGCAACAGCAACTGGAGATCAGCATGGCCGCCTCGCTGGACCCCGACCTCCTCCTGCTCGACGAACCCGTCGCTGGCCTGGCCGTCGACGAACGGGACAAGATCGCCGACCGCGTCACCAGACTCAACGAGGAGGAGGGGATCGCGTTCATCGTCATCGAGCACGACACTGACTTCGTCGGCGAGATCGCCGACAAGGTGACCGTCCTCAACGAGGGCGACATCTTCATGGAGGGCTCGATCGAGGAAGTCGAGGCCGATCCCGACGTGCGGCGGATCTACCTCGGCGAGAGCGATGGAGGTGCACAGTGACGATCCTCGAACTCGACGGCGTCACCGTCGGCTACGACACCCCCGTGCTCCGGGAGATCGATCTCGCGGTCGAGGAGGGCGAGATCGTCGGCGTCGTCGGCAAGAACGGCGTCGGCAAGACGACCTTGATGAAGACCGTCATCGGCCTGCTCGAACCGTCGACGGGGTCGATCACCTACGACGGCCGCGACGTCACCCACGACGCGCCCGACGCCCGCGCCAGCAGTGGGATCGGCTACATCCCCCAGGGCCGGGACATCTTCCCGGACCTCACCGTCGAGCAGAACCTCAAGATGGGCGAGTACGTCAACGCCGACAGCGGGACGACTCGCTACGAGGAGGTGTACGACCTCTTCCCGGTGCTCGAAGAACGCGCCGGGCAGGACGGGGGCACCCTCTCCGGGGGCCAACAGCAGATGCTCGCCATCGGCCGCGCCCTCGTTGGCGACCCTGATCTGCTCCTGCTGGACGAACCCAGCGAGGGCGTCCAGCCCTCGATCGTCGACCAGATCAGCGAGGACATCCGCGCGATCAACGACGAACTCGGCACGACGGTGCTGTTCGTCGAGCAGAACCTCGGCGTCATCCGCGAGATGGCCGACCGCTGCTACGCCATGGAACGCGGCGAACTCGTGGACGAACTGGGCGACGACGATCTCGAAGACGAGGACGCCATCGCCAGCTACCTGGCGGTCTAGAAGAACTCGTCGCCCATCTTCCCGTCGCGGTACAGGTCCACTTGCGCGACCGTCGAGCCCGCCTGGCCGAGTGCGAACGCGATGGCGTCGGCCACTTCGTCCGGGCTGGAGGCCTCGTCGGGCCCCCACCGCTCGCTCGCCGGCGGCTCGTCCTTCGAACCGAACTCTGACCGGACCTCCGCGGGATTGACGACCGTGACGCCGACGTCGGGTTCCTGAGCGGACAGCGAGCGGGCGAACCCGCGGACCCACCACTTCGTGGCGGCGTAGACGGGGTTACCCGGCCGGGGGTACTGCCCGGCGAAGCTCCCGACGAACACCAGGTCGCCGCCGCTGTCGACGAGGTGTGGGATCGCCTCGCGCGCGGTGAAGAAGGCTCCGTCGACGTTGACGCTCATCATCGTCCGGTACTGCTCGTCGCTCATCTCGGCGACCTCGGCACCCCGGCCCACGCCGGCGTTCGCGACGACGCCGTCGACCCCGCCGAGATGCTCGGCGGCGGCCCCGATCAGCGCTCCGACGGCGTCGCTGTCGGTCACGTCCGTCGGCTGGACGAGTGCCGTGACGCCGTACTCTGCTTCGATCTCGTCGGCCAGTTCTTCGAGGCGCTCCTTCCGGCGGGCCGCCAGAACGACGTTCGCCCCTGCGCTGGCGACCCTGCGGGCGGTCGCCGCGCCGATGCCTGCGCTCGCGCCCGTTATCACGATACTCCGTCCCGACAGCTCCGTCTCCGTCATACGCCCGCTTGGAGGTGCCTACACTACAGTGTTGGCCGTCCCGGACGCTGTTCAGATGCGAAACTCGGAGAACTAATCGTGAAGCGCTGAAAGACTCGCGACGCTCGACGTTCGAGGTTACGCTCACTGCGTTCGCGGGACCACCGAAAGCCCTTGGCTACCGCGCCTCGCCCTTTCGGTGTCGACGAGAAATGAGATACAGCGGTTTCCCTAAACACAACCCATCGCCGAGGGACGGCCTTTTTACCACCTGACCCAAAGAGGGGATATGGATATTGTACCGGACACGAGCGTGGTCATCGACGGCCGCGTGTCCGAGCGGATCGAAGCCGACGCCGACCCCGATTCTGAGGGGGCGGGCACGGGCTTCGCCGGCGCGACGGTAATCGTCCCCGAAGCGGTCGTGGGCGAACTGGAAGCACAGGCCAACGACGGCCGCGAGACCGGCTGGGAGGGGCTCGAAGAGCTCCAGCGTCTCGTCGATCTCGCCGACGAGGGCACCATCGACGTGGAGTACGTCGGCCGCCGCCCGGACGCAATCGAGAAGCGCGAGGCCGGCGAGGGCCAGATCGACGCCCTCATCCGGGACGTGGCACAGGACCGCGAGGCCACACTCGTCACGAGCGACGACGTGCAGGCCGAGGTCGCCCGTTCGAAGGGGATCGGCGTCGAGTTCCTCGACCCCGTCGAGCGGACGGTCGACCGGCTGACGATCGAGAACTTCTTCGACGAGGGGACGATGAGTGTCCACCTCAAGGTCGGCGTCGAGCCGTTCGCCAAGCGCGGCTCGATCGGCGACATGCACTACCAGCCGATCCGGGACGAGCCCGCGACCGAGAGCGAACTGCGTGACTACGCCGCCGACATCGAGGAGGCCGCCCACGCCAGCCCCGACGGGTTCGTCGAACTGTCCGAGCCGGGGATGACGATCATCCAGTACCGCAACTACCGGATCGCGATCGCTCGACCGCCGTTCTCGGACGCACTCGAAATTACGGCCGTCCGGCCGATCGTCAAGACGACGCTCGACGACTACGAGCACGCCGACGAACTGCGCGATCGGCTGACCGACCACCAGCGCGGTGTCCTCATCTCCGGGTCGCCCGGGGCCGGGAAGTCGACGTTCGCACAGGCGGTCGGCGAGTTCCTCGTCGACGCCGACTACGCCGTCAAGACGATGGAGAAACCCCGCGACCTGCAGGTCGGTCCGGAGATCACCCAGTACACCGAACTGGGCGGCTCGATGGCCAACACCGCCGACTCGCTGTTGATGGTCCGTCCCGACTACACCATCTACGACGAGGTCCGCAAGACCGACGACTTCGAGGTGTTCGCGGACATGCGGCTGGCCGGCGTCGGGATGATCGGCGTCGTCCACGCGACGCGGGCCATCGACGCGCTCCAGCGCCTGATCGGGCGCGTCGAACTGGGGCTGATCCCCCAGATCGTCGACACCGTCATCTACATCGAGGCCGGCGAGGTCGACACCGTCTACGACGTGACGACCGAGGTCAAGGTCCCGGAGGGGCTGACGGCGGAGGACCTCGCTCGCCCGGTCATCCTCATCCGGGACTTCGAGACCGGTCAGCCCGAGTACGAGATCTACACTTTCAACCGCCAGGTCGTCACCGTCCCGCTCAACGACGAGGACGGCGGCCCCGGCACGGACTCCGGCGTCGACCGCATCGCCAAGCAGGAGATCGAACGGGAGATCCGATCGATCGCCCACGGCCACGTCGAAGTCGAACTGAAGAGTCCCGACACCGCCGTCGTCTGGGTCGAAGAGAAGGACATCTCGCAGGTCATCGGCAAGGGCGGCGGCCGCATCACGGACGTGGAGAACCGCCTGGGCATCGACATCGACGTGCGCACGCTCGCGGAGAAGCCCGAGAGTTCGTCGGCCAGTAGCTCCGCGGGCGGCGGCGCGAACGCCCCCGGACAGATCGTCACGCCCGAAATCACCTCCCGGCACGTCCAGATCCCGATGGAGGGCCACCAGGGCGACACCGTCGAGGTGCAGGCCGACGGCCAGTACCTCTTCACCGCGACGGTGTCACGGGGCGGCGAAATTCAGGTTTCGCGGGGTAGCGCCATCGCCGAAGAGTTAGAGCAGGCGATCGACCGTGGGAAGACGATCACTGTGGTGCCGTCATAGTCGGCCGAGACACTGCCAATTCCCGCGGTCGCGTCGCGAACTACTCCTCTCGCTGTTCCCACGACTGGAAACCGTACCGTTCGATCGAGTCGAGGCGTCGCTGCTCCTCGTCGGTGAAGGACACGTCGAGTGCCGCGAGATTCTGCTCCAGTTGTTCGACGGAACTCACCCCGGTGACCGGGACCGTCGGCTGGTCGCGTTCGACCATCCACGCGAGCGCGATAGCGTTGCCGTCGACGCCTTTTCGCTCGGCCAGTTCCTCGACGAGGCGCAGCTTCAGGCGGTTCTCCGTGCGGACGTAGCCGTCGGGGATCGGGCGGTCGTCGCGGCCGTAGCAGCCCTGCAACGTGGGGGAGTAGGGGAGGACGGTCAGGTCGTCCTGGTCGCAGTAGTCGATTAGTTCGTCCGTCGTCGGCAACTGGGCATCGAAGTCGGCGTCGCGGTCCGGGATGAGGTACGAGAAGCGCGGCTGGACACACTCGAAGCGGGGCCAGTCGCGCTCTGTGGCGAGCTGATTGGCGCGGCCGAGTCGCCAGGCGGGGTAGTTGCTCGCTCCGAGGTGGCGAACGACCCCGTCGTCGACGAGGGCCGCGAGGGTGCGCATCGTCTCGACGAGCGGTGTGTCGGGGTCGTCGACGTGGGTGTACAGCAGATCGATCGTCTCGACGCCGAGGCGGCCGCGACTGCGCTGTACCTCGCGGCGGATCGTGTCCGGGTCGAGGCTCCGTTCGACATTGCCGTAGCCGAAGCCGACTTTGGTGGCGATCGTCATCTCGTCGCGGACCCCTCGTTCGTCGAGCCAGCGGGCAAGCAGCGGTTCGCTCGCCGGCTCGTCGTGGCCTTCGACCCAGGTCGCGTAGATGTTCGCGGTGTCGAGGAATCGACCACCGGCCTCGTAGTACCTATCGAGGATCCTGAACGACGTGGCTTCGTCGACGCTACTTCCGAAGTACATCGTCCCGAGACACAGCGCGCTCACGTCCTCACCGGTCGTTCCGAGCGGACTCGTTCGCATGGGGGTCAGAAGTATCGTCGATCTACTAAATCTGTTGTCCCGGCAAGAAGGTGCATTTATGCCGGATTACCGTAGGTATCATATATGGGCATGCAGACACAGTCGTTGCTCGATCGGGTCGGCCCGGAGCGTCGGGCCGAGATCGAGGAGCGCGTCGAGACCTTGCTCTCCGAGTTGAGTCTCGAACAGAAGGTGGGGCAGCTCAATCAGTTGAACGCCGACTTCGCTACTGGGACCGCGGTCGGCGACATGGACATCGAGCAAGGTGTTCTGGACGGCGACATCGGCTCGGTCCTGAACTTCGAGGACCTGGACGAGGCACGGGAGTTCCAGCGACTGGCCGTCGAGGAATCCGACCACGGCGTCCCGGTCCTGCTGGCGCTGGACGTGATCCACGGCCACCGGACGATCTTCCCGATCCCGCTCGCCGAGGCGGCGTCGTGGAACCCCGAGATGGCCGAGCGATCCGCCAGCGTCGCTGCGACGGAGGCCGCGGCCGACGGGATCCACTGGACGTTCGCGCCGTCGGTCGACGTGACCCGTGACGCGCGCTGGGGCCGCGTCATGGAAGCGGCAGGCGAGGATCCGTACCTCTCGGCCGAGATTTCGAAAGCCCGGGTTCGGGGCTTCCAGGGCGACGATCTCGCGGCCGACGACACGATCCTCGCGTGTGCGAAACACTTCGTCGGCTACGGCGCAGTCGAAGCCGGCCGGGAGTACAACACTGTCGACATCTCCGAGACCACCCTTCGGGAGGTCCACCTGCCGCCGTTCGAGGCCTGTCTGGAGGCAGGCGTGGGTAGCGTGATGAACTCCTTCAACCTCTATCAGCGGATCCCCGCCAGCAGCAACGACTTTCTGGTCCGGGACCTGCTGCGCGGCGAACTCGATTTCGAGGACCTCGTGGTGTCGGACTGGAACTCCTTCGGCGAACTCGTCCAGAACGGTCTCGCCGAAGACCTTCGAGACGTGGCCCGGGAGTGTATCGAGGCGACCTCGGACGTGGACATGGTCAGCGGCGCGTACTCGACGGAACTTGTCGACCTCGTCGAGGACGGCGTCGTCGACGAGGGGCTGGTCGACGACGCGGTCCGTCGACTGCTCGTCCTCAAGGGCGTGCTCGGCCTGTTCGAGGATCCCTACCGGTACTTCGACGAGGAGCGACAGGCCCAGCGGATCCTCACCGAGGACCATCGCGAAGCCGCTCGCGAGGTCGCTCGCGAGTCGCAGGTCCTGCTCAAGAACGAGGACGACGTGCTTCCGGTCGCGGACGGGCAGTCGGTCGCGCTCGTGGGCTCGCTTGCCGACAGCGCCGACGACATGCTCGGCGCCTGGCGCGCCGAGGGCCGACCCGAGGACGCGACGACGCTCCGGGAGACGTTCGAGGAGCGCGTCGACGATCTGACCTACGCAGCGGGCTGTGACCTGGATGGCAGTGTCAGCGACGAGCAGCGTTCGGCGGCCGTCGACGCGGTCGAGTCGGCCGACGTGGCCGTCGTCGCCGTCGGCGAGCGGGCCGAACAGAGCGGCGAGGCGGCGAGTCGCGCGCATCTGGATCTGCCGGGTGACCAGCGTGCGCTGCTCGAAGCGCTGATCGAGACCGGAACGCCGGTCGCTGCGGTGCTGTTCAACGGCCGCCCGCTGGCGATCGACTGGACGGCCGACCACGTCCCGGCCATCCTGGAAGCGTGGTTCCCCGGTATCGAGGCGGGGCCGGCCATCGCCGACGTGCTCCTGGGCGAGTACAACCCATCCGGGCGACTCCCGATGTCGTTCCCCGTCACGGAGGGGCAGGTGCCGATCTATTACAACCGCCTCCGGACCGGGCGACCGCCCGAGAACGTGGACGTGGATCTGACCGAGCCACCGGCCCACGACGGCGAGAAGTACATGTCCCGGTATCTCGACATCCCGAACGCGCCGCTGTACTCGTTCGGCCACGGCGAGAGCTACACCGATTTCGCCTACACCGGCGTGACACTCGGCGACGAGACGGTCGCGATGGACGACACCCTATCCGTCGAGGTGACTGTCGAGAACACCGGCGACGTAACCGGGACCGAAGTCGTCCAGGTGTACGTCAACGATCTGGTCGCGAGTCGCGCTCGACCGATCAAGGAACTGGCCGCGTTCGAGAACGTCGAGCTGGAATCCGGCGAGTCCGCGACGGTCTCCGTCGAACTGACCGCCGACGACCTCGAATTCTGGACCGCCGACGAGGAGTACGCCGCCGAACCCGGCGAGTTCGAGGTCATGGTCGGCCACGCGGCCGACGACATCGTCGCGACCGAGACGTTCGGACTGGTCGAGTAGCGGACGGCTGCTCGCTGACACTGTTTCTCTGGATCGAATGGCTGTCCAGTGCGGTCCTAAAGCTATAAGTCGGTTACCGACACACTCTGGAACGTATTCGTATGCGCACCGCGCTGTAACCGGGCCTGACACTCGCAGGCCCACGGTCGGTTGCCTCGGCCGACAGCAGTTGCCTTCTGGCACTGACATTCGCCACTGACGACGGTTCGAGCGCCTTGCTTGACATCCTGCGAGACGACGACGTTCTGAGCGTATCGCACGCCGACCGGACCGTCCCACACCACGACCTCACAGCACCGCAATGCGCAGATCACACGACAGTGACGCCACGAGCCGACAGCGCTCGTTCGAAGACGAGCGATCGAACAGCCCCATCGACGAGCAAGACTCGAAGGGAGAACTGGCATGACCCCTGACTCTGGCGAACAGTCGTCGCGATTCACCGACGGAGCGATCCTGTGGCCGTTGCTCGCACTGGCCGGCCCGCTCACCGCGACGCAGTTGCTCCAGGTCGCGTACAACCTCACGGACACGTTCTGGGTCGGCCGGCTCGGTACCGACCCCGTCACGGCGCTGTCGTTCTCGTGGCCGCTGATCTTCCTGTTGATAAGCCTGAACGGGGGGATCACGAACGCCGGCACGATCTTGGTCTCCCAGCACGTCGGTGCGGGCAACGACGACCGACTCGACCACGTCGCCGGACAGACTATCGCGTTCGTGGGTGTGCTCTCGGTCGTCGTCGGAGCGCTCGGTGCTGTCCTCGCGCCGCAACTGCTCGTGGCTATCGGTGCCACGCCGGGAACGGCGGTTCACACGATGGCGGTCACCTACACGCGGATCGTCGTCCTCGGGAACGTATTCACGTTCTCGTTCTACGTCTTCATGGCGCTCCTCCGGGGCTGGGGCGATACGACGACGCCGATGTATCTGATGGTCCTCAGCGTCGTCTGCAACATCGCCCTCGATCCGTTCCTGATCCTCGGTTTCGCCGGCAATCCGCTGTTCGGCTGGGTCGGGCTCGGCGGCGTGCAGGCGTCGCTCTTGACCGCCACTGGTTTCACGGGGTTCGGCGTCGCGGGTGCTGCCGTCGCGACAGTTCTCTCACGGGCTATCGCCGCCGTCGTCGGCCTGTGGTTGTTGTTCGGCGGCCGGGTCGGGCTGAGCCTGACGCCGCGGGATCTTCTGTTACAGCGCGAGACGGTCGCGAAGATCGTTCGCATCGGTGTTCCCGGTGCCATCGATCAGAGCACACAGTCGATCGCGGCGATCGTCATGACGGCGCTCGTCGCTACTGTCAGCGCCGATGCAGTCGCAGCCTACGGCATCGGGAACCGGTTCATCTCGCTTGTCTGGCTCCCGACGGTGGCGATGGGGATGTCGGTCGAGACCGTCGTCGGGCAGAACCTCGGTGGCGGTCACCCCGACCGCGCTCGCCGGACCGTGTACGTCGCCGTGGCGATCCTGACAGCCGCGTTTCTCGTCGTCGGCGCGCTCACGGTCTGGTACGCGGACTCTATCGTGGCCCTGTTCGTCACTGGACCTGCGGCTGGTCCGATCGTCGACCACGGCGCGACCTTCCTCCGGATCGTCGCGCCGACGTGGGTGATCATGGCGTGCTATCATATGATGAACGGTGCCTTCTACGGCTCCGGTTCGACTCGAATGGCGATGGCGATCGGGGTAACGACGCTGTGGGGCGTTCGCGCGCTGGTAGCCGTCCTGCTGGTCCTGGTGTTCTCGTTCGGTGCCGCCGGAGCCTGGTACGCCATCGCGCTCTCGAACGTGACGGCGGCCGTCGCCGGAGCGGTGTTTTTCTTTCGCGACCGGTGGCTCCAGGGCGTGGTCGAGAGCGGCGGGACAGACGGCGACGGACGCGAGTTAGATTGATGGCTGTCACTCTGTGAACTGACAGTTAGTAGTATCAGACACGAGTTCGATCGACCCGGTCGAGTGCGTATCCGACGCGTGAACGGACTGCGCGGTCAGATCGTGTCGCTCCTACTCCGTGTCCGTGAGTGCGTCGAGGCGCTCGCGGGCGTCGGTGTCGTCGGGATCGAGATCGAGCACGCGCCGGTACTGGTCACGAGCGTCCTCCACCCGGTCCGTGGCCTCGTACAGGAGCGCGAGGTTGTAGTGGGCGCGGGTGCGTTCCGGGTCGGCCTCGATCGCACGCTGGAACTGTTCCTCGGCGCGCTCGGTCTCGCCCTCGACCTGAAGCAACGCACCGAGGTTCGTCCGGGCGACCGCGTACTCGGGATCGATTTCGACGGCTCGCTCGTAGTGCTCTCTGGCAGCTTCAGTTTCGCCCCACTCGTCGAGCAGCGTCCCGAGGTCGTTGTGGGCCGTCTCGTACTCGGGATCGATCTCGATCGTCCGTTCGAGTTGCTGGACTGCCTGCTCGCTCTCCCCTCGCTCGTCGAGGAGGATCGAGTAGTTGTAGTGGGCCCTCGCCGGCGGCGACTCGCTCTCGATCGCACGTCGAAAGTGCCGCTCCGCCTCGTCCCGCTCGCCCTGCTCGTACAGCACCCCGGCGAGGTCCGCGTGGGCCAGCGCGTGGTCGGGCGTGTCCTCGATTATCTGTCGGTACTTTTCGATGGCGGTATCCAGGTCGTCGCTCGCGATGGCCCGCTCGGCAGCGAGCAAGCGGGGCCCGCGGTCCCATGTGTCGGATGGCGACATCTGTCAGCAACGTCGTGACGACAGCGCCTTAACTGTTGGTCGCGGGAGCGTCGAACGTCGAATCGACGAGTTCCCGACCTCGCTCACCGGAACTGCACGCCCAGGTCGTGCATCTTCTCGTTGTGCCGGGCGACGTTGATCAACAGCGGCGTCACCGCTTCCACTTCGGCGGCGTTGGCCAGCGGGCCGCCGTCGAGGGCGCGCAGCCCCTCGATCGTCTCGGCGAGTTCCACGACCGTGTCCTTGGCGTCGCGGTCGTCGCCGACGACGACGGTGTCCCAGTCGAGATCGGCGTCCAGATTCGCCAGCCGGCCGGCCGCGAGGTTGTGGAACGCACCGACGACCGACACGTCGTCGGGCGCGGCGTTCTGGGCCAGTTTCGTCACGCTGCCCACGCCGGGACGGTTGTAGTGGAAGCCGTCCTCGTCGCGTTTCATCCCGACCGCCGGCGAGACCAGCACGTCGTCCGGTTCGAGTGCGTCTGCGATGCCCTCGACGGTATCGGACAGGTGGTAGGCCGGAACGGCAGTGACGATCACGTCGGCCGCGCGGGCCGCTTCGACGTTTCCGAGCCCCCGGATCGTCACCTCACGCCCGCGGCTGTCGAGTTCCGTCTCGTACTCCTCGGCTTTCGTCTCGGCGCGCTCGGGGTCGCGCGAGCCGACGATCACGTCGTGGGGTGCGTCGTCGGCCCACCGCAGTGCCAGTCCTTCGCCGATATCACCGGTGCCGCCGAGCAAGGCGATTTCCATACTCCAACGCTGGTACGAGCACCGAATAAGTGTTGTCACAGCCCCGCTACTTGCCGAGGTTCAGTCTCCGCGTAGGACGATCAGATAGGCGAGTACGAGCGAGAACGCGAGCCACTGGACACCGACGAACAACCGTGCCGGGAGCGTCGGTGGGACGATCAGCACACCGAGTGCGAGTCCGAACACGGCGAGGATACTCGAGAGACCGACGAACCAGAGCAGTTGCGTGCGCTCCACCGTCGAACGGTCGGACGCGTCCGGCAAAAGGACGGAGCCTAACGAACGACGACTTACCGCGGTTCGATCAGGTCGGGTAGGTCGTTGACGCTCTCGACGACTGCCGACGCACCGACTTCGCTGAACGTCTTCCGACCGTCCTCACCGGTCAGCCCGCCCGTCAGGACGCCGATCCCGTAGTAGACCCGTTCGTCGTCCTCGGCGTCGGCGTTGAGCGCGGTCTTCACGTCGTCGAGCGTGTCACCCACGAAGGCAATACGTTCTGCGCCGAACTGTTCGGCCAGCGTCACCAGCGCGCGTGGGTGGGGCTTGCCCTGTTCCCAGTCGTCCATCGTGAATCGGTCCTCGTCGGGCACGTCGAGACCGACCTGTTCGATGGCGATGTCGGCCTCGGGGGCAGGCCGGCCAGTTACGACGCCCACGTCGTAGTCGGCGTGAAACGTAGCGATCGTCTCGGGATCGATCAGGATCGGTTCGTCGTGGATGAATCCCGACTCGATAATCCGGGGTTCGCTCCCCTCGATGTCGCGGTACAGGTCCGCGCCGAGGTACAGCATCTGGAACACGTCACGAAGTTGCGCCCGGTCCCACGCCTCGAAGACATCCTCGCACTGGTTGGGCGTGAGTTCGTCCCGGACGACCGTCTCGGCGGCGTCGAGACCGCCACCCAGTTCGGCGATCCGATCGGTAAAGGCGTCGAGTGAGCGCTCGAGTCCCTCGGCGCTTGCGAGCACGTACAGCGCCCCCGCGTAGGCGACTTCCCAGTCGTTGTTGAACCCACCGGCATCTTTGAAGAACTGGATCTCGTCTCGCTCGATCGTCTCGCCGTACAGTCGCTCGATGGACTCGACGATGGCCCGACGGTAGGAGTTCTCGACGTCGACAACCACACCATCGAGGTCCAGCACGACCGCGTCGACTTTCATATCCCGGGTCACGAGACGGGTCGTCATTTCACTTGTCTTTTCGAGCGCGTCCCGGTCCGTCTTCGCGAACCCGATACAGTGTCTCCCCACCGGGCAACTGCTCGCGCTCGACGGGGACTGTCGGCTGGTCGCCCCCCAGCGTCGTGAAGTAACAGACTGCGTCGGCGTCGACGCTGACCGCCCAGAGTGGGCGGTGGAGTTCCGGCGGGCAGTTCAGCGCGTAGACGGCGTCGGCGTCGGCGTAGACGGCTGGGTCGGGATCTGTCACGTCGTCCTCGACGAAGCCCACGCTCTCTGGCACGTCGCGCGTGACAACGTCAGTTGCACTCACGTCGACGCCGCGCTCGGCGAGGGCGGCGGCAACGTCGGGACGGCGGCCGATTCCGACCTCGACGACGCGCTCGTGGCGGGCCAGGCGGTCGACGATCTCCGTTCGGGGGTCGTCCACGGCGGGATATTTATGTCACATCGAACCATATGGCTTCCCATGCACGTCGACGTCGTGCCGGTCGGCGACGTTTCGGCGCGGGTCAAGCGCGAGGCCTCGGACGGACTGCGGACCGTCTACGACTGCGAGGTCTCGATGCACGAACCCCAGCCGATCCCGTCCGGTGCATACGACGCCAACCGCGACCAGTACCGGGCCGAGGAGTTCATCGATCTGGCCCAGCGAGTCGGTACTGGCGAGAAGAACATCGCGATCACGCCACAGGACCTCTACTACAGACGGCGCAACTACGTCTTCGGGCTCGCCTACCTCAGTGGCAGCGGCAGCGTCATCTCGACACACCGACTCCAGACCTCCTCCGACGGCGGTTTCTCGAACCGCTCGGCCACCGACATCTTCGGCGACCGCGTCCGCAAGGAAGTCGTCCACGAGATCGGTCACACCCTCGGACTGGAGCACTGCGACAACGAACGTTGCGTGATGAACTTCTCGCCGACGGTCCGTGAAGTCGACGTGAAAGAGCAGTCGCTGTGTGGCTCCTGTGCGACACAGGTGACGTGATTCTGCTGGCTGTACCGCGGTGAAGGGGTTCGCCGTCCACCCACTAGACTACCGTATCAGCCATTCTTCGCTCCGCTTTCGGTACTGGCTCGACTCGAACCAACTCAGTTAGGTACAATCGTTAATATGCATGTTAACTAATGGCATGGTGTATGAGCAAAACGCAAGATTCCACTCGCGTCGAGGAACTCGGAGACATCTTCGTGTCGGTCACTGGTGGCGACTCCGTCACCGAGCCACAGGATGAGCAGGCACAGCAGAGCGACCGCGAAGTGCCGGAGGGCGGCGGGCGGATCGAGATCGACGACGGGCTGGACGACGCCGTGGACGGTGCCGAGATGGGAGGGCCGGACCCAGTGTCCTGATCACGTCGCGTCTCTGGATCGGATCGCGAAGCCGTTCGCCGACTGTCTGTGACCGAAGAGCAAGCGTCAGAGAACAGTTAACTGTAATCGTGCAGTATACGCGCTATGGCGATCACCGCCGAATTCGTCATCCGTTCGCCCGCACTCCCACTCACTGGTTTTGCGGCGTCGGTCCCGTCGAGCAGGATCGAGTGCGAACACGGCCTCTGCCTCAAACGAGACTGCGACGTGTTCGTGACTCGTTTCGACTCCTCGGACGACGTGTCCGAAGACGACCTGGCCGCCCGCGACGAAGTCGTCGAGATCACGTCGCTCGGGCGGACGAACGACAGAGACGTCTACCGACTCACGATCGAACTCGACGAAACCGTCTCGGAGGCGTTCGCACCCGAGCGGTTTACCTCAGTCGAAGTGGAACCGATGATCGTCACACCGGAGGGCTGGTACGAGAAGAAGATCTTCGAGACGTACGAGGAGTTCAACCGACTCCGGACCCGTTTCGAGGAGTACGACATCGCGATCGAACTCGTCTCGATCACGCAGGAGGCACGCGCGGCCGACGATCCGCCCCAGCACGGCCTCACAGATCGGCAATACGAGGCGTTGACGCTGGCGATCAGGCGCGGCTACTACGAGGACCCGCGTCAGATCACCGCCGAGGAACTGGCCGAAGAGATGGGGATCACACAGCCGTCCATGTCCAGTCTCCTCCGCCGGGGCGAGCGCCAGCTCCTCTCCTCGACGCTCGAACCACAGGATCGACCGCACACGCTGACCTCGTAGAAGCGCGCCGAGGCGGGCGAAGCGGTGTCGTTCGGACCGAATCACGAGGCCGGTTTTAAACAGGCTCTCTATAGAGGATCGGTACTATGCGTCGCGGGTCGCAACTGCCGACAGAAGATGAAGGCAGCAGTCTACGGCGGGACAGGCGACATCCGCATCGAGGAGCGAGCGAAGCCCGAAATCGAATCCCCGACGGACGCTGTGGTTCGCGTCACACACACGGCGATCTGTGGCTCGGATCTCTGGTTCTACAGCGGTGACGACGAACACGAGGAGGGCACCCCCGTCGGTCACGAACCGATGGGGATCGTCGAGGCGGTCGGTGATGCGGTCCGCCACGTTCGACCGGGCGACCGCGTGTTCGCCCCGTTCGCGACCAGTTGCGGAGCATGCGAGTTCTGTCGCAAGGGACTCCACACCTCGTGTGTCAACGGCGGATTCTGGGACCAACCCGGCATGGGCGGCGCACAGGCGGAGTTGCTCCGTGTCCCCCACGCCAACGGCACGCTCGTTCGCGTGCCAGACCGATACGCGAACGACGAGGACACCCTCGAAGCGCTCCTTCCGCTGACGGACGTGATGGGGACCGGGCACCACGCCGCCGTCAGTGCCGGTGTGGAAGCCGGCGATACGGCCGTCGTGATCGGCGACGGCGCGGTCGGTCTCTGCGGTGTTCTCGCAGCGAAACGCCTCGGCGCAGAACGCATCGTCGCGATGGGCCACCACGAGGATCGACTGGCACTCGCCGAGGAGTTCGGTGCGACCGACATCGTGTCGGCCCACGGTGCGGACGCGATCGAGGAGGCGCAAGCACTCACTGGCGGCGGTGCGAACCACGTCCTCGAATGTGTCGGTGCGGAATCGGCGCTGGAGACGGCCGCACAGGTCGTCCGCCCCGGCGGCGAGATCGGGTACGTCGGTGTCCCGCACGTCGACAGTTCCGAGTTCGTCTCACAACTGTTCGTCAAGAACGCCTCGTTCACCGGCGGCCCCGCGCCCGTCCGGGCGTACGCCGAAGACCTCATGGCCGACGTGCTACAGGGGACGCTCGATCCGTCGCCGATCTTCACGAAGACCGTCGACCTCGACGGTGTCCCGGAAGGGTACGAGGCGATGGACGAGCGCGAAGCGGTGAAGGTCATGGTGAAGATCGATGAGTGAACAGGAACTCCCGAAGCCACAGAGCGAGTACATGGATTTCGAGAATACGGTCGCGTTCGTCTCCGGAGCGGCGGGCGGCATCGGCCGCGCGACGGCGCTGGCGTTCGCGCGTGAAGGCGCCAACGTCGTGGTCGCCGATATCGACGAGGACGGCAACGAGGAAACGGCCTCCCGGATCGAGGAACTCGGGAGCGACGCACTCGCCGTCACGTGTGATCTCAGCGAATCGGCGGACGTGCAGGCTGCGATCGACGCGGCCATCGACGAGTTCGGTCGTCTCGACTTCGCCTGTAACAACGCCGGTGTCGAACAGCAGGGCGGGAAACTGGCAGACCTGGACGAGGCGGAGTGGGATCGCGTGGTCGACACCGACCTGCGCGGCGTCTTTCTATCGATGAAGTACCAGATCCCCCACGTGCTCGAACAGGGCGGTGCGATCGTGAACATCGCCTCGGGTGCTGGCATCAGAGGGTTCCCCGAAGCCGCGTACGTGGCCGCGAAACACGGCGTCGTCGGGCTCACGAAGTCGGCGGCGCTCGAATACGCGGAGACGGACCTCCGCATCAACGCTGTCTGTCCCGGTATCGTCGACACGTCGATGATGGATCGCGTCACCGACAACAGAGAGAGCGGCCGTCAGGGAGTGATCGACGACGAGCCGATCGGACGGATGGGCACGCCCGCCGAGATCGCCAACGCCGTCCTCTGGCTGTGTTCGGACGCGGCCTCCTTCGTGCTTGGCCACGCGATGGTCGTCGACGGCGGGCAGACAGTCTAAATCGGCACGGCCGCCGATGGCGATGGTGTCGTCACTCCCGAATTGCGAGTACGGTTCTCCGACGGAGGTGGTCCGAGTCGGTGAAAACGTGGCTCAGGGCGCGTAGTAGTACTCGCCCTCTCGCTTCTGCTGGCGGTCCAGCTGCGAGCCGGGCTTGTTGATCCGTGGCCGCGAGGTGCGCTCGTCGCGGCGGAAGGTCACGTCCAGGTTCTCCAGGAACTCGTTCATGCCCTCACGCATCCCGACGGGCGGGCTGGCCTGGCCGTGCTGGGCGGGTTCGCCGTCGAACACGAGCAGGCGATCGGAGAGCAGGTCGATCATGTAGATGTCGTGGTCGATGACCATCGCCGTCGCGTCGTGGTTCTCGGCGTACCGGCGGATGGCGCTGGTCGCGAGCACGCGCTGTTCCACGTCCAGATGCGCCGATGGTTCGTCGAGCAGGTAGAGGTCGGCGTCCTTCGAGAGGCAGGCCGCGATGGCGACGCGCTGGCGCTCGCCCCCGGAGAGGTCGGTGAGTTGCTGTTCCATCACCCGCTCCAGTTGCAGGGGCTGCGCGATCTCGGTGTTCCAGTACGACGAGCCGAAGTCGTCCGTGATGGAGGCCAGGAAGGCGTCGACCCGCATCGGCTGGTCGATCTCGATGTACTGGGGCTTGTAGGCGATGTCGAGGTCCGCGTCGACCACGCCCTCGTCCGGTTCGAGCCGGCCGGCCAGCAGCTTCGCGAACGTGGACTTCCCGATCCCGTTGGGGCCGACGACGCCCAGCACCTCGCTCTCGCGGATGGTGCCTGCCTCTACTTCGAGCGAGAACTCGCCGTCGCCGTAGGACTTCGTGATGTCGGGGTACTCGATGACCACGTCGCCGGTCGAACTCGTGCGCGGGGCGTGTTCTTCGAACTCGATGGCCTGCTGGCGGAACCGCATGTTCTCGTTCTCCAGATACCCGGAGAGGTACTCGTTGATCCCGTTCTTGGTCGACTTGGGGCCGGTGATGATACCGTAGGCCCCGGGCTCACCGTAGGCGACGTGCAGTGCGTCGGCCAGCAGATCGAGGATGGCGAGGTCGTGCTCGACGACGAGCATCGACCGGTCCTCCTCCTCGGCCAGTTCCTGGATGAGCTGTGCGGCGGTCATCCGCTGGCCGATGTCGAGGTAGGGCGTGATCTCGTCGAGGAAGTAGAAGTCGGCGTCGCGGGCCAGCGTCGCGACCAGCGCGACCCGCTGGAGTTCCCCGCCAGAGAGCTCGTCGATGTGGTTGTCGACGACCGGCGCGATGCCGGTGCGCTCGATCAGCTCTTCGAGCGCGCCGCGTTCGTCGGTCTGTTCCAGGAGCTGGCGGGCCTTCCCGTCGAACTGATCGGGGATCTGGTCGACGTACTGGGGTTTGCGGGCGACGGTCACGTCGCCCTCACGGAGGTCTTCGAGGTAGTCCTGCAGTTCCGTCCCACGGTACTCGTCGATGACGGCTTCCCAGGCCGGTTCCTCGTCGAACCGGCCGAGGTTGGGCGTCATCTCGTCGGCGAGGATGTGGACCGCGGTGGTCTTCCCGATCCCGTTCGGGCCGAGAATCCCCGTGACGCGTCCTTCTTGGGGGGCGGGGAGACCGTACAGAGCGAAGGCGTTCTCGCCGTAGCGATGCACCGGTTCGTCGTTGAGTTCCTGCGGGAGGTTGATGATCTCGATCGCGTCGAACGGACACTTCTCGACGCAGATCCCGCAGGTCTCGCCCAGGCAGATCTCCTCGGAGATCCACACCTGGTCGTCGCTGCCGGCGTACTCCTCGCCTTCGTCGTAGGCGTCGCCGCGCTTGACGATGCACTGCTTGCCCGTCCGGTTGGGCGGGCAGAAGTTCATACACTCGTAGTTACAGCGGTCGGGCTGGCACCGGTCGAGGTCGACGACCGCGATGCTGTCGTCCGCCATGTTACAGTGCCGCCGTTGAGAGGAGGATCCCCCACGAGACGAACCACAGCGAGAACGTCATGAACGCGACGAAAATGTAGTCCTTCGTGGAGAAGTCGTCGATGTCGACGCCCAGTATACTGAGGACCGGGAACTGGACGACGATCGCTGCGATCAGGACGGCGACTCCGAGTCGATCGGTCGCGCTGGCCGCGATCTGGTTGGCCGCGACGCCGGCGGCTAACCCAGCCAGTGCCGACAGCGTCGTGACGGTGAGCCCGCGCATGTGCCCACTCATCTCTTCGGCCGTGTCCGTTGCCATACCATCTGGTCCGCCGTCCGGAACCAAAAGCCGCCCGGTTCGGGTACGCTCTCGTCGAGGTCACCCGTCCGTCGACTGCCAGAGTACGGGAAAAGCGGGCGTTGCTCGACCGAACTCCTCAATCTTTATGGAGCCTGCGCCACTCGTCACTGGTGATGACCGAAACCGACGGGGAGGCCATCGCGGACCTTCCACCGAGCGCAAAGCTCGTGTACAAGGTTCTGGAGTACGACGGGCCGCTCACCCAGAAGGGGATCGTCGAGGAGTCGATGCTCTCGGCGCGGACCGTCCGCTACGCGCTCGAACGCCTCGACGAGGTGGGTGTGATCGAGGAGGACGTCTACTTCGCTGACGCCCGACAGAACCTCTACGAGATCACCGAATCCGGGGCAGAACAGGCCGACGCGGCCGTCTCAGACTGACCCGTTTTCTGTCGCTATTCGCTGTTCTTTCGCGTCTACTGCGTTCGACGAATGAACGACGAGAAGCTTACGCGCTGGCCTGGTCGAGCGCGTCTTCGAGGTCGTCGCGCTGGGTGACGCCGACGAATCGCTCGACGATGCCGTCGTCGTTCTCGACGATCAGCGTCGGGAGCGAGCGGACCTGGTACTCGTTGGCCACGTCCTGTTCCTCGTCGACGTTGATCTTCTCGAAGCTCACGTCGCCCCAGTCGTCCTCGAGTTCTTCGAGGATCGGATCCTGCGTCTTGCACGGACCGCACCAATCGGCGTAGAAGTCCTTGAGCGTAACTGTCATCGATACTCGTTCGGAGGTTACTCGGCGGGCCAGATAAGGATTGTCACAGCGCGTCCCCCGAGCACGAAAGGGAAAGGCTTACTCCCGACGACCGACCACAGCATGATATGAGCAGCAGTGACGGCAGCGGACTGATGTCCAGTGCCGGACTCGTCCGGTATTTCGACGCGGAAGACAGCAACACGATCCGGATCGACCCACGGACGGTCTTCGCGTTCGGCGTCCTCTTTGGCGTCATGATCCTGACGCTCAACGCCCTGTTCATGATGGGCGCACTGTAGCCGGGCGTCCGGAGACCCGCGCACTTTTCAGGGTTCCGTCGCGAACGGCCGCTATGCACTTCAGCCAGCGAGAGCAGCGGGCACTGGCCGATGTCGGCCTCTCGACCGACGAGATCGAAGCGGCTTCGGAGGCCGTCGTCGCGGCCACCGACGAGGCCGCCGCCGATCTGGAAGCGTTCTTCGCGGACCGAGAGACGATCTACTCGAACATGGAGATGGCCCACAGCGCCAGCGACGTGCAGGAACACGACGTTTCCTACCTCGACCTCTTCACTCACGCCGACGACATCCGAGGGTACCTCCGTTTCGACTCGTGGGGCGTCCCGGTCGAGGGCGGTCGCGTCCTCTCCGAGGACGTGGTGGAACTGACGCTCGGGCCGACCGTGGACGACCGGGTGCGCTTCGCCCACGACGACGAGGAGCTATGACGATCCGGGTCCGGGGCATCTACGCGACCGCACTGACCGAACTGTTCCGCGAGGAGCCTGGCGTCGTCCAGCCGTCGCCGCCGATCGTCGAGCGGTTCGACGCCGAGTTGCCACACAGCCCCGCGGCGGCGACCGTCGAGACGACCGACGACAGACAGGGAGTCCAGATTTCGGGCACGGAATCGACCGTCGAGACGGTCTGTGACCGCCTCGCCTCCCTCGCTCGCGACACGTTCGTCTGGCGCGACCCGACCCCACGGGGTGCGGTCTACGCCGGCGAGGTGACCCAGACGCTGGGCGGTGGAGCAGTCGTCGATCTGGGTGACGGCGAGGGGTACCTTCCCTACTCGGCGACCGACCGGCGCATCGAGGAGCGCGACCGCCTGCGCGTGCAGGTCGACGAACCCCATCCGCCGTGGGACGACGACCGGCCGCTGCTTGCCACGTCGGTTCGAGCGTACGCCCCGCTGCTGACGCTCGTTCGGGGCGGCGGTGCCGACCACAACGGCCCGGAGCTGGCTGACGTGCTCCCGACGGACCCGCGCGAGGGCTGGGGGAGTTCCTGGGGCCGCCACAGCGACGACGCCGGCCTCGACGCGCTGGGCGAGGCCCTGGAGCGGGCCAACGACCGCGCCGAGCGGATCGACGCGGCCTTCGAGGACGCTCCGGCACCGACCGAGGCTTCACCCCACCGCTACGTCGCCCCCGAGGCGACGGCGTGGGTCTGGTTCGGTCGCGAGACCCGCTTCGCGCTGGACGAGCGCCGCGCCGACGTGACCCGGACGATGCCGGGCCACCACCGGATCAAGGCCGGCTCCCGGAGCGCGTCGGCGGGCGTCGACCTCGCGGAGGCAGTCGCGGCGGGCTTCCAGACCGGCGAACAGGACTTCCCTTTCACGGCCGTCACTGGCCAGTTCGGGCCGCAAGCGGGCGAGACCGTCAGGCTCGATCACGGCAAGCCCAACGGCGACCTGTACACGCTGGGCGACGCCGAGATCCAGTCGGTCGACGCCGACGGCACCGTCACGGTCGAGCGCGAGATGTCGCCCGGCGGCACCTACGACGCGCTGGGCGTCGACCGGCAGGCTGGCGACGTGGCGACGACGAAGGTCAAGGAAGGCCGGTGGTGGTACCCCACCGTCTACGAGGGGACCGACGGCACGCGCCGGGGGACCTACGTCAACGTCTGCACGCCAGTCGAGGTGTTCCCCGACGCGATCCGCTACGTTGACCTCCACGTCGACGTGGTCAAGCACGCCGACGGCCGCGTCGAACGGGTGGACGACGACGAACTCGACGACGCAGTCACGGCGGGCCACGTCTCCGAAGCGCTCGCCGAGAAAGCACGCAGCGTCGCGAAGGCCGTCGAACACGGCCTGCAGTGATACGGACAGTTGTAGACGGGTACCCGGTCGACCGCACGTGACCGTCGGTCGATCTGGGGCAGACCGACAACTGTCCGTATGACGGCGCCGAAACGCATTTTTTGACAGTACTCGAATCCGTTCGTATGTCCGCCCCGGATCGGTTCGAGACCAAGCGCGGCGAGTGTCGCATCGAGGACGGTCGCCTGGTCCTTGACGAGTCGGTCCTGGGCTACCTTCGGAACCTCTCTGCGGGCTACTGGGGGGCCGACGAGTGGTGGCGCAAGGCGATCTTTCTGGGGACCGCACTGTCGATCCCGATCGGCGTGGCGAGCATCGGTCTGTCGGTCGCCGGCGATTCGTTCGATCCGGTCGCGACCGCGACCGGCGGCGGTGCAGTCCTCGCTGTCTTCGGTGTCCTCACCGTCTACCAGCGGGTCGTCCGCGGTTTCACGAACCGATCGACGATCCCCCTCGATGCGATCGAACGGGTCTCGTTCACCCGCGGGACGAAAGGGGCCACGCGGCCGCGGTTCGTCGTGACGTTCGTCGCCGACGGAGAGCGCCGACAGCGCTACGTCCTCCTGCCGTCGCTGTACATGCCCGACACGGAGCGCGTGATCGAGGCGGCGAAGTCAACTTTCCGGGCACAGGGGTTCGACATCCACGAGACCGACAGTGAGGAGTCGAGCGAACAGCGCCGACACAGTCTGCCCTGATCGGCGTGAAGACGGCCCACTCCGGGACGGCCCCCGTCGAGACGTGTTACTCCGACCGATGACGACGGAGCCACGCGCCGAGCCCCAGTCCCAGCAGACCGGCACCGACACCGAGACCGTCGCCGCTCCCGCTGACTGGCGTCTCCTCTCCGTCGGTGGCCGGTCCGTCGCCCTCGTCTGCGGCAGATCGGGCCGAGGACGAGGGTTCGGACGACTGCGTGGGTGACGGCGTCGACACCGCGGGATCGGGAAACGCGAACAGTCCCGATTCCAGCGACGAGTCGTCCGTATCGGTGTTGCTCCCGTACGCGCCGATGCTCGCCCCGAGGAAGTGTTCGCCCGGGGCGACCAGCTGTGCCGTCCAGAACTTCCCGCGGCCGGCGTCGCGCCAGTGATACCGCTCGGTCGGCTCCGTCGGGTCGCTCACGTCGTGGACGGTGACCCCGCCCTGGTACCACGAGGCGTAGCACCGACCGGCGGCGAGTTCGAAGTTGTGACTGGTCGTCCAGACGCCACCGCGGCTGGGGTCGGGCGTCGGCGGCGGGACGATCTCGCTCAGTCGCTCGGGATCGCTGGGGTCGGACACGTCGTAGAACTCGATGCCGCCGGGGCCACCCGGCGGGCGCTGGTCGACCGCCCACGACTCGGTGCCGATCCCGAGCAGGTCGCCGGACTCGTCGACGGTGACGAAGTGATCGTTGCCGGGCGGTTCGGTGCGCTCGTGGGACTGGTTCTCGATGGCGAGCAGTTCGTCCAGCGGCCGGCCCCTGACCCGCGAGACGAGCGTCGGGTCGGCCGGATCGGACACGTCGAGACACCACGTCCCGGCGTCCCAGTAGGCGAGGTACGCCAGCCCGTCGTCGACCCACACGTCGTGGAGGTTCACCATGCCGAACGGTAACTCGGCCCACCGCTCGTCGACATCGTGGACGCTCCACTGGGCCAGTTCCTCCCCGCTCTCGGCGTCGAGGATCACCAGCGGACTCCCGTCGCGGCCGCTCCCGGTGAAGTAGCCGATCCCGTCCCGCAGGACGCAGTTGTGCGTGTAGAAGTCGGTCTCGTGGGCGGCGATCAGTTCGGGTTCTGTCGGATCGGACACGTCGAAGTAACCGAATCCGCGCAGTGACGGGCGGCCGTAGGCCGGCCCGGCGACCAGCAGGCGGTCGCCCTCGGGGTGGAGATCCCAGATCCCGGTCAACGGCCCGTCCTCGTGGTCGGCGAAAATCGACTCGCGGGCCAGCACGGTCATGTCGCTCGGGTCGGCCACGTCGACGACGGCGAACCCGTCGACCGTGGCGACGTACGCTCGCTGCCCCGCCTCGTCGACGACGGCCTCGCGGGTGTCGTCGATCGAGACGGTCCCGAGTGGCTGACTCGCTGGCGTCTCGTCCGGCGGCGTCCCGTTGCTCGTCGCGGTCGGATGTGCGCCCGCTACGCCGACGCTCCCGATCGCGAATCCGCTCCCGACCGCCCGGAGGACCGACCGACGGCGCATACGCTGACTGGGACCTCCAGCGGGAGAAGGTTTGCGCCGCGACCACCCTTTTCTGTCGTTCGAGAGAGCGACGCTCTCTCGTGATGAGCGTGGGACTCGCTGAGTCCCACGAACCATGCGGGACCTCCAGTCCCGCACTACTCGCGCAAAAACGTGGGTGAAAAAGGCTCGAACTCACTCCCTCCGGTCGCGTCCGGTGAATCGCACGAACTGCCGGGCCCTTCGGACCGCTCGCTCGCGCGAATGTCAACTGCCCGGTCGTGATCAAGACCAGTTCTCACTCAGCAAACCACCCGGCGCGCGCTGTCGCGCCCTCGTGGCGCGACCACACTGTGCGAGTGAGTGAATCGGTTGGGGAGGCGTGTGGTCCAGTGTGGTGCTGTGCCGTCCTGGTGGAATGAACGGGCGAGGGACGGTCGGCGGTTCTGCGCGGGTACTATTCGAGCGAAGCGAGAATATCTCGCACAGAACCGCCGAGCGGGTCGAGGGCGTTCAGTTCACTGATGCTCTTACAGTCCCACGACCACTTTCCTTTCACTAGCGAAAGTCACGAATGCACCGAACAACCAGTACATGTACGGCCAGGCTGATTCGATCCAGTATCACGGAAACGCATGCCGCACGGATGGCTCGCTGACTCGTCTAGTTACCTTCCAGCGCGTCGATGGCGATGGCGGCGGCCACGAGCGCCTCTTTGGGTACGTCGCCAGTGTCCTCAATCGTGATGTCGTAGATGTCACGGATCGAGAACCGGCCCTCGATGTCGCCGAGGTGGTTACCGTCGGTGTCCTCGATGGTGTACTCGTGGGGGATACACTGGCCGACGATACTGACCAGCGGGAGGCTCCGGAGCAACTCCACGCCCACGCCCTGCGATTCGATCTTGGCCAGCAGACGCTCGTCGCTGGGATCCCGAATCTTCCACTTGTGGGTCAGCAACGTCCAGTTCTTGTCAAGCACTGCGAGCGCCTCGTCGCTTTCCGATTCGGTCAGGACGTAGTCGCCGGCCACGTCCAGGATGCCTTCGGCGTTGACCTCGAAGATTTCGTCGCCGTCGGGCGTAACAAACGGGAACTGCTCTTTGAGCTTCAGTATCTTCTGTCTGGCTTTGAGGAGGTGCGTCCCGTCGCTGTCGTACACGTTGTAGCGGTTGAGCAGGAGGTGCTGTTTGACGGTGTACTCGTCGCGGGTCAGATCGACGCGGGCGAACTGACACTGACGATCGACGAGCAACCGGCCGACGACCCGGCAGACCGGTTCACCGACATATGGGAGGGGATCTGATGCAGGGTCAGCCAGCCGTCGGCCCCTACGTAGAGTCCCTGCTGTTGCTGGCAGGGACGATGCTGGCGCTGGCGATGGGGCTGTACATCGTCTTTCAGGCCTACCGGGGCTACCGACGCAACGAAAGCCGACGGATGCTGTTTCTCGCCATCGGACTGACGCTGGTCACCGTCGCGCCCTTCGCGCTCTCGATCCTCGCGACAGGGCTGGGTCAGCAGGTGGGCCTGCCACAGCGCACGTACACGTTCTACCTCCCACTGGGGAGTCGGCTGCTGGAGATCACTGGACTGAGCTGTATCATCTACTCGCTACACGATCGGTCGTGAACTGGGGAGAACGAGAACGCCGTCAGTTGCCCTGGATGGCGTCGATGACCATCGCGGCGGCGATGATCGGCTCTTTGGGCACGTCACTGGCGTCGTCGATGGTGATCTCGTAGCGATCCTTCATCGAAAACTGGCCGTCGATGTTGCCGACGTGGTCGCCGTCGGCGTCGGTGATCTCGTACTTGTGGGGGATCCAGTGGCCGAACGGGATGAGGTTGCGTGCCAGCGTGATCGCCGCGCCACGGGAGTCGATCTGTGCGATCATGCGCTCGTCGCCGGCATCCCGGATCTTCCACGTGTCCTGCAGGATCGAGTAGTCGTTGTCCAGGATGACGAGGTTCTCTCCCGTCTGGGCGTCGCTGAGGACGTAGTTGCCCGCCACGTCGATGATCCCGCCGGCCTTGACGGTGAACACGTCGTTGCCGTCCCCGTCGGTGAAGGGGAACTCCTCTTTCATCTTGAGCATCTTCTGTTTCCCCCGGACGACGACGTTGCCGGCGGCGTCCATCGCCTTGTACTTGTTCCGGACGAGTGCCTGCTCGACTGTGTAGCTATCGTCCGTGAGGTCGAGCCCCTGAATGTCGTACTTCGAAGCGGTACTCATGTGTCGCCGCTCACACGACAGGGGCTTTAATTTTCCCCCTGTAGCTGACTGATCGAAGACACGGCCGGACGGGACCGACAGCGTTTCACGCCGGCAGTCCTCAGGGGGGAGTAGATGACAAGAGAGTACATCGAGGTCCGCGGTGCGGAGGAACACAACCTCAAGGACATCGATGTGGAGATCCCACGGGAGGAGCTGACGGTCGTGACTGGGCTGTCGGGATCGGGCAAGTCGTCGCTGGCCTTCGAGACGGTGTACGCCGAGGGCCAGCGCCGGTACATCGAGTCGCTGTCGGCCTACGCCCGGAACTTCCTGGGCCAGATGGACAAGCCACAGGTCGAGACCGTCGAAGGGCTCTCGCCGGCGATCTCCATCGACCAGAAGAACGCCGCCAACAACCCCCGCTCGACGGTCGGGACCGTCACGGAACTCCACGACTACCTGCGCCTGCTCTATGCCCGCGTCGGCACGCCACACTGCCCGGAGTGTGGTCGCGAAGTGGGCGAACAGTCGGCCCAGAACATGGTGCGGCGCGTGCTCGAACTGCCCGAGGGGACGCGAGCGAAGATCGCCGCGCCCGTGGTACGCGACCAGAAGGGCGCGTTCGAGGATCTGTTCGAGGACCTCGTCAGCGAGGGGTACGCCCGCGTCGAGGTCGACGGCGAACCGTACGACCTGACGATCGACGATCCCGAACTGGACGAGAACTACGATCACACGGTCGACGTGATCGTCGATCGCGTGGCCGTCAGTGAGGAGGCCCGCTCGCGGATCACCGACTCCGTCGAGACCGCTCTCGAAGAGGGTGACGGGATCATCAAGGTAATCCTGCCCGATCCGCCCGAGGACGCCGAACTGGGTGGGGCGACCGCCCGATCGACGGGCGATCTCGCGGGCACCGGCGAGAGCGAAGATCACTCGGATCGCGAGCGTCTCGTCGTTGAGTTCTCCGAAGACCTCGCGTGTACCCACTGCGGGATCGACATCTCCGAGATCGAGACCCGCTCGTTCTCATTCAACAGCCCTCACGGGGCCTGCCCGGAGTGTGAGGGGCTGGGCGAGACCAAGGAAGTCAGCGAGGACCTCGTCATTCAGGACCCTTCGAAGCCGCTCAGGCACGTCTTCGAGCCCTGGAGCTACGACCGGACCTACTACTCCCGGCAACTGGACAACGTCGCCGACCACTTCGGCGTCTCACTCGACACGCCGTTCGAGGAACTCGACGAGTCGATCCAGCGCCAGTTCCTCTACGGGACGGATCAACTCGTCCACTTCGAGTGGCGCACCAAGAACGGGACCAGAGAGAAGACCGAGCGCTTCGAGGGGGTCATCCCGAACCTCGAACGCCGTCACGTCGAGACCGACAGCGACCGCGCCCGCGAGCACATCGAGGAGTTCATGGCCGTCACCACGTGCCCCGAGTGTGAGGGCACGCGACTGAAGGCCGAGTCCCGGCACGTCCTCGTCGAGGGAACCGCCATCACCGAGGTCAACCGGATGTCGATCGGCGACGCGCTGGCACACTTCGAGGGACTGGAGCAGGCGCTGGACGAACGCGACACCAAGATCGCCGAAGAGATCCTCAAGGAGATCCGCGCCCGCCTCGGGTTCATGTGCGAGGTCGGCCTGGAGTACCTGACGCTTGACCGCGAGGCCGCGACCCTGTCGGGCGGCGAGAGCCAGCGTATCCGCCTCGCCACGCAGATCGGCAGCGGCCTCGTCGGTGTGCTGTACGTCCTCGACGAGCCCTCGATCGGCCTCCACCAGCGGGACAACGATCGTCTGCTGAACACCCTCGCGGAACTGCGCGACCTCGGGAACACCCTCATCGTCGTCGAACACGACGAGGAGACGATGCGGCGGGCCGACAACATCATCGACATGGGTCCGGGTCCGGGCAAGCGCGGGGGCGAGGTCGTCGTCAACGGCGATCAGGACGACGTGATCGCCTGCGAGGAGAGTGTGACGGGCGACTACCTCTCCGGCGAGAAAGCGATCCCGGTGCCGGAGTCCCGGCGGGACCCCGACGGCGCGCTCACGGTCAAGGGAGCACGCCAGCACAACCTCGCGGATCTGGACGTGGACCTGCCGATCGGAAACTTCACCGCGATCACGGGGGTCTCGGGCTCGGGCAAGTCCACCCTGATGCACGACGTGCTGTACAAGGGTCTCGTCCGCCGGATGAACGACACTGACGTCAACCCCGGCGAGCACGACGATATCGAGGGCTTAGAGCAGGTCGAGACCGTTCGACTCATCGACCAGTCGCCGATCGGCCGCACGCCACGGTCGAACCCCGCGACCTACACCAACGTCTTCGATCACATCCGCGAACTGTTCGCCGAAACCAGCCTCTCGAAACAGCGCGGCTACGAGAAGGGGCGGTTCTCCTTCAACGTCAAGGGCGGGCGCTGTGAGGCTTGTGGCGGCCAGGGGAACGTCAAGATCGAGATGAACTTTCTCTCGGACGTGTACGTCCCCTGCGAGGAGTGCGACGGCGCGCGCTACAACGACGAGACCCTCGACGTGACGTACAAGGACGCCACCATCGCGGACGTGCTGGAGATGGAAGTCGAGGAGGCCTACGACTTCTTCGAGGGCCACACGGGCATCAGGCGGCGGCTCAAGCTCTTGAAGGACGTTGGCCTGGGGTACATGCAACTGGGCCAGCCCTCGACCACGCTCTCGGGCGGGGAGGCCCAGCGGATCAAACTCGCCGAGGAACTCGGGAAGAAAGACACCGGCGAGACGCTGTACCTGCTGGACGAGCCAACCACGGGCCTCCACCACGAGGACGAGCGCAAGCTCATCGACGTGCTCCACCGCCTGACCGACGAGGGCAACACCGTCGTCGTCATCGAGCACGAACTCGACCTCGTGAAGAACGCCGATCACATCGTCGATCTCGGGCCGGAGGGCGGCGAGAACGGCGGGACCATCGTGGCCGAGGGTACCCCGGAGAACGTGGCCCGGAACGAGGACTCCTACACGGGCGAGTACCTCCGGGACCTGCTGCCGAAAGTGGATCTGGAAGGGCCGCGTGCGGACCGAGAGGTGGCCCAGCCCGCTGCGGACGACGACTGAACGCGAGTGCTGAAGTTACGACTGTTGAGCAGGACGACCCCTTTTATATCTCGGAAGGATACTGGGAGGTATGTCGGAAGCAGCAGAGGAACGACCGGTCACTGTCGGTATCGACGTGGAAGGGCATTTCAACGGCCTCTCCAAGCAGTCGATGGACTTCCAAGATGCGGTCGGTGAACTGATAGACAACAGCATCAGTGCGAACGTCAAATCGGACGACTACTTCTCACAGGACGGGCCAGACGAGTACTTCAGAATTCAGGTGACGATAGACCGGTACGAGGATCACGTTGACGTGGTCGTCGCAGACTCTGGTGAGGGGATGGCTCCGGAAGTGTTGCAGGAGAAAATCTGGGAATCCGGTAACACTGACGAGGCCGACGGGGTGCTGAACGAACACGGGTTCGGACTGAAAAACGCACTGAGCGTCCTTACCAAAAACGAAGGAGATCCGCCGTTCGTTATCCTCTCCCGTAGTGAGGCGGACTACAGACCAGATCAGTTTGGCCGAATCGAGGGGCCGATTCGGAACGACATGAAACTCGAAATTGGAGATTACCGGGAAGAGTGGAACCAGGGGTCGGGCACGTTAGAGAGCCCAGACACGGGTACCCGAATTCACCTCTCGACGACGAACGACATCCTACAGAGCGCCTACCGCCGGGCATCCACTCTTAGTACGCTGGTACAGGCCTTGCGAGAGCATTTCGGTGTAATGTATCGACACTTCCTCCAGCACACCGACAAGAATCACATCAGTATCAACTGGAACGACCACGTCACTGACGACAGTGGAGAAGTCGCAGTCGTGCCCGTATATCCGGAGTTCCGGACCGGTGAAGACGAGGACGGGAATCCGTGGTACCGAACCGACGAGATCGTGGTCGAGAACGGTTCGGGAGAGCAGTATGCCGTAAAGTACAAACGAGGCATCGTCGACTGGGACGAGACCCGGGATAAGTACGAGAGGGACACCTACGATGGCCTCGCCACCGGCACCAGTGATTCGCCGTTTCGATTGTACTACCGGCAGAACCAGACCACGCAAGGCATCGATATCGTCTACAACGGCCGGACACTGAAAACGGGACTAATCGAAAAGATCTGGGACCGAGCAACCCACAACAAGTTCAACGACTTCGTCGGCGAACTCATCATTGACGACGACGCCTTTGAGACGGTCAACAACAAGGTCGACATCAACGATAGTTCGGAACTCTGGCTGGATCTCAAAGAGAAACTGAACGACGAGGACCGGTTCAAGCCGATCGAATTCGGGAAGCAAGAAAAGGAGGCAAGTATCAAGAAACGCCTCAGGCGGAAGTTAGAAGCACAGATGGCGACAGAATCTGTGCGAGCGGAGAAGGGGTTTGACGGTGTCGACGTTGATCTTCTGCAGAGCTTCGAAGAGGGATTCGAGTACATCTATGAGGTGAAGCGGTCGAAGGCCAAGCCCATCGACGTTTATCAGTGTGTCATGTACTGGGACGCGTACACACGGACCGAGGACAGTGATTTGCGGAAGGTGATACTCGTAGCCCGTGACATCGGCGACAACGCCCGCGTGATGCTCGAACGGTGGAACGACCGTGAAGACGAACACGGCGACGAGTACGAGGTCACGTTCCAATCGCTCGCTGAATACAACCTCGATTGAGTCGGACAAACTGTTTTCCCCAACTCTGCGTAGTGACCGTTTTCCGAAGGTGGAGTGAGACGTGGCTCAAACCCCCACAGACGACGACTGAGCGAGTTGTGGGACAGATCGACGCGACCGTGACCGACGGGACCAGTTACCACCGAGCCGTTCGTTGCGACGCCCCGGATGAACGGACGCCACGTGGCACTCGTGGGACTGCTTGCGACGGCGCTGGTACTGCTGGGCGGTGCCGTGACACTGTTAGGTGCGGACTCGCCCTGCGACGGGAACGTCGACGTCGAGAGCTACCCCGTCGGCCCCGATCGGCCGCTTCTACTCGGCTGACGACTCGACAGCCGTCTGGCCGTAGAGACGCCGCTCGGTCTCCTTGATCACGACGAACGGGACAGCCGAGCGGGGCCCATCCCGAAACGAGTGTGCCAGTCCGCGTAGATCGCCGGCCGGGTCGATACGACCTCTCGATGGCGTTTGCCATCCACATCGGCAGGCTCGTTATACGTTAGCACACCGAACTATCGTGCGATGGAACGTGGCACCGACTGGGAACGCCAGCAGGTCCGGGAGCGCTGGGCGGTTCTGGAGCGAGAGCGTTCGGTCGCGACCCGTCTGCTCCTGGCGACCAGTCTCGTGCTCGGCGGGCTTGCGCTTCTGGCGGTCGCCGTCGCTCGGGGCGTCTGTTTCACCACGGCCAGGGGCGGCCTCGCCGACTGTACGGCGACGAGTCACGGCAGCGTGTTCGTCCTCGCGATCGGGCTCCTGGCGCTGGTCGGTGGGCTCTGGCAGTACTGGGACACCCGGACATAGCGTCGCAGTCGACGGCGTTTTCACGCTGAACCGGCCTTAGCCGGTAGTGTGTCCATCCTCGCGCGACTCCGTGGACTGGCCCGCTTCGACGCGCTCGTGCTGACGGCGTCGCTGTGGTTCCTCGGGAAGTTCCTCCGCTACGCGTTCCCGCCACTGTTCGCCACGTTGGGCAAGACCTACGGGGTCTCCCGGACGGTGCTGGGGACGGCGTTTACGGGATTCATGCTGGTCTACGCGGCGATGCAGTTCCCGTCGGGCGCGCTGGCCGACCGACTCGGCTCGGTGCGGGTGATCGCCGGCGGCGCGACACTGGCCGCGACGGGCGCGCTGGTGCTGGTCGTCGACTCGCCCTTCGCCGTGCTGGCGGTCGCGATGGTGCTGATGGGCGCCGGGACGGGCGCGTACAAGACCGTCGCCGTCAGGCTGCTGTCGCGGATCTACCCCGCCCGGACCGGGCGCGCGCTCGGTGTCTTCGACACGTTCGGGACCTTCGGCGGCGTCGCCGCGCCGGCCGCGGTCGTCGCCGTCGGCGGGTTGTCGCTGCTCGCTGGCGCGCCGTGGCGACTCGTCTTCCTCGCGGGCGGGCTGGCGACGGTCGGACTGGCGGTCGTGTTCGCCCGGCGCGTCCCCCGGCGACTGTCCGGCCCTGCCGACGGTAGCGGGGCCGCTACAGATACCGGTCCCGACAGCGCCGAGGACGCCGCGCCCGACAGCGACACCGACACCGGTGACACGCCCCTCCGGGCGTATCTCACGATGTTTCGGGAGTGGCAGTTCACCGCCTTCGTCGTCGTGACGATCCTCTTTTCGTTCGCCTACAACGGTGCCGTCGCGTTCCTGCCGCTGTACCTGGCCAGCGAGACCGCGCTGTCGGCCGCGACGGCGAACCTCCTGTTCAGCGCGCTGTTCGTCGTCAGCGTGGTCCAGCTCGTGACCGGTGAGGCCAGTGACCGTATCGGGACCGAACCGGTGCTCGTCCTGACGCTGGGCGTCGCGACCGCGGGACTGGTGGCCGTTCTCGCGCTGTCGGCCTCGGGCGGGCCGCTGGTGCTGGGCGCCGCGGTCGTCGCGCTCGGTCTCGGCGCCCACGGCTACCGGCCGGTTCGTGGCGCGTATCTCATGGCCGTCGTGCCCGAGGGCGTCGCCGGCGGGAGTCTCGGCGTCGTCCGGACACTGCTGATGGGGGCGGGCGCGATCGCGCCGGCCATCGTCGGCTGGCTCTCGGAGGTCGCCAGCTTCCAGGTCGCCTTCGGACTGCTCGCGGTCGCGCTCGTCGGTGCAACGGGGTTGACCCTCTCGCTGTGGCTGCTCGACGACTGAGACGGTTACTGTTGTCTCTTACCCGTGATCGTCGCCACGGGATGGTCGATCGCCGTAATCGCTACAGCGATCCGTACGACTGGCCCGTGGTCATGTCGTGCGAACCCTAAACTTCATGGTAGCTAACGTGTTAGCCATCGATAAGGAGAGTGCCAATGGGTGGTCAACAGTCCGCAGCGGAGTTCACGCTGCCAGGGGTCGTCGATGGTGGTATCGAGCGCGTCAACGTCGGATCGCGGTTCGGCGAGGCGGTAGTGGTCCTCGTGTTCTACCCGTCGAACTTCGGACCGCAGTCCGGCCAGAGCGCCGCGCTGTTGCGCGCGGTCGCGGATCTGGCGAGCGAGGCCGACGCCGAAGCGGTCGGCGTCGCGCCGGAGTCGGTGTACAGCCACCGACAGTTCGCCGACGAGGCGGGCATCGACAGCCCGCTGGTCAGCGACCCAGAGGCCGAGGTCGCGGCGTCGTATGGGGTGGCCTCGTCAGGTGAGAGCGGCCAGCCACTGGCCGAGCGGTCGCTGTTCGTCGTCGACTACCGGGGCGTCGTCGTTCACAAGTGGCACGCCTCGAACTCGGCGGCCATGCCGGACCTCCAGCAGCTCCGGTCAACACTGGGTGCGATCACGCCCGATCGGTCGGCTCAGGGGTGCTATCGTGTCGGGTACGCACAGCACACGGAGGGCCGACGCCACCTCTCGAAAGGGTTCGAGCACTGCAAAGACGGCGACTGGGGACTGGCTGGCTCGGCTTTCACGGCCGCCTGCCGGGAGTTCGACGACGCGGCGGATACCTTTACGACGGGCCAGGGACTGGCCGACGACGAGACGATCCACGAACGCAACAGTCGCGGACGGGTCACGGCGACGACGTACTGGGAGGCCGCCGAGTGGCTCGCCGGGTTCGCCACCGCCACCCGGAAAGGGAACGAGGACACCCGCGAAGAGAGTCGGAAAGCGGCCCAGCAGGCCCTGCAGCAAGTCCGTGACGTGACGCTCCCGAAACCCGGTTCGACGGCCGAGCGGACGGCCGACAGCACGACAGCGTAGGCGACGGACGGGCGGCCGCTCATACGGACGGTTGTCGACGGTTCCCCAGTCGACCGTACGACGGCGTGCGGTCGATCTGGGACAGACAACTGTCCGTATCACTCGACGACGCGAACTTCGTCACCGACCCGGAGCCGCTGCTCTCTGTCGCGTTCGGGGACGCTGGCGATCAACATCAGGGTGTAGTAGTGGTCGAACGCCTCGGTGTCGGCCCAGTCGGGGAACGTCGCTTCCCGGCGCTCGACGAACCGCTCGCGGAACTCGGGCGTCGGCTCGCCGGTGTCGGGGTCGCGCTCGGGCACGACACAGCGACCGCACGGAGTGACGCCCTCGAACCTGACTGTGTCGGGGTCGTCGCCGACTGCGAACGCCGGGGCGTCCTCGCCGACGAACCGATCCTCCCAGAACGCGGGGACGCCGCCGACCTCCACGTTGGCCCGGAGCCGACGCCGCGCGCCCGCGACGGTCACGTCGTCGAACCACGACGCCACCTCCCGCAGCGTCGCCGTCGAGATCACGGACGGCCCCATGCCCCGGCGGTCGACGTAGCCCAGTTCGCGGTCACGTTCGAGCGTGAGTTCGACACCGAACACCTCGGAGAACCACGCGCCGGCGCGTTCGGGTTCGGCCGCGAGGTCGAAGCGCTCGCGCTGGCCGTCCAGTTCGACCGACAGCGTCGCCGTCTCGGGATCGAAGTCGGTATCGAGGTCGTGAACCCGATCGGTCCGCTTGCCGTTGAGCACCTCGCCCGCGTCGTCGAACAGGGCGAACTCCCGGTCGTGGGCCAGCGTGCCGCCCGGGGTTACCGTGGCCGCCTCGCGCTCGATGCCGTCCAGCCCCTTCACCGGGTAGACCGTGAGCCGCTCGATCCGTGCCATTGTCCACGGTTCGGCGACGGGGCTCTTGAATTACGTCGTTCGCATGATTTTTGTCCATCTAGTTTGTGCCTGATCCACATGGCGACATCGACGAACGACACCCCGGAGTGGGGTATCGGTGGACTGGCAGCGCAGGCAAACAGCGCCTTCGCGGTCGGGGCGGTCCTCGTCCCGCTGGCGGCGCTTGCCGGCGCACTCGTGAGCAACAACGTCCGCGCGCTGACGTACGTCCACGTGATGGCGGGCGTCCTGTGGACGGGCATCGACATGTTCATGGGCGCGGTGCTGGGGCCGGTCGTGGGCAGCCTCGACCCGGAACAGCGGGCGGACTTCTTCGGCCGGTTCACGCCGAAGATGACGTTCCTGATGCCCGCGCTGGCGCTCGTCACGATCGCCGGCGGGATCACGCTCGCGCTGAAGCTCGAACGGTTCGCCTACGCCGACCAGTGGCTGGCCGTATTCACGGCGCTCAACACGGTGCCGATCGTCCTCCTGCTGGGCTACCAGTTCGACGCGCTCGACGACTGGCGGACGCTGTCGGTGCTGGGAATCACGGTCGTCGGCTCGGGTGCTTACCTGGCGACGACGCTCCCCGGCACCGCACTGGGGACGATGGTGACGACCACCTCGCCGTGGATCCTCGCCGCCCTCGGGATCGTCACCCTGCTGGGGCTGCAGGGCTTCGGCGTCGTGCTTCCCGGGGAGATCCGGATCTACCGCCAGATCGCCTCCGAGAATCCAGATACCGACCTGATCGGCGAGATCGGGATGCGCAACGCGCGACTCGGCGGGGTGCAAGGCGTCCTCCAACTGTCGATCGTCTTCGTGATGGTCGGCCTGCGATACCTGTAAACGAGGTAGCTGGTCGCGGCGCTCATCCAGACTCCGAAAAGCGGGAGCCGCCGGTGCGTCACTCGGAAGTGTCGAGCCCGGCCACGTCCGGCCGGACGCGGAACCGCTCGTAGCCGCCGTGTGAGAGGTCGAGTGCGCCGAGCCACCAGTTCCAGCGTTCGACCAGCGAGTGATCGTCCGGTGCGTCGTCCAGGTTCGCCAGCACGTCCTCGACGTCCAGCGGATAGCCGAAATCTTTGGCTATCCGGCAGGAGTCGGCCAGATCCTGGGCCTGCCGACCGACGATCCGGCGAATCTCTTCGTCGGCGTCGTAGCGCTCGGCCAGTGCCTCGTCGAGTGCCTGTCGATCCACACCTACGCCTTGGTCCCGACGGCCTTGAACGTACTGGCGACTGTCGCCGGTGCCATCGTTGAAAGCGCGTTCGGGATCGACACTGCGGTCATACTGCCGGCTGTACATCTGTGACCGATTTCGCCACCCCGGGCGAAGCTCTTCACGAAGGTCCAGCCAGCGGTATCAGTAGCCGCCGGCGTCACCGAAACAGCGGCCGCACTTGCTCACGTCAGCCCTGTTCAGGGCCTCTTCTACCGGTACGACCCTGATTTGATCGTGTGTGGCGGTGTTGGTCGCTCCACACTCCGCTTTCCCCCGTGCTCGCTCCGGTTCGTACCTGTGGACCATCTCCGTGGCCTCGTTCAGCACGCCCAGCTCGGCCGACTCGTCCAGAGCCCTCTCCATGCCTGGTGGTAACAAACCTGAGCCCGATAACTCCGATGGCTAACACGCTAGCCGTCGCCGGGAGCGACGGCGTCGCTCACGGGTTCGACGTGGCTGAGGGGAGTAAGCCCCCTTCTGTTCTCTCGGCATTCGGCTCAGCGTCCGTGCCCAGCGCGGTCGCGCAGTGCCGGGCTACCTGTCGGCACGGACTTGCACCGGTGAGGATTCGCCGTTCCATCCGTTCTCCGTCATCGGCGAACGGTAGCTACCGTTCGCTCGTTCCGGGATCCCGAAGGACCCCGTGCTCTCGGCGGGTCAACTCCCCATTCCTTATCGGCTCGCGCCGCGTCGGTCCGGGTTCGCACGCCTCATCGATCGGACGGAGGGGTCTCGTTTCTGTTCCAGCGCCGACGGTCTCCCGCCCCGGGCTTGCGCCCGGTCACCCGCCCAGCGGGTGGGGGGACTTTCCTCATGCGCGCGCCGAAGCGCGCTCACGGAAGCCGGTCTCCCTCTGCCACTGGAGAGTAGTCGGTGTGCGTGATTAAGGCTTCGTACTCCGCCTGGATCGCCGTTCGGACTGATACTACCGGCTGTACATCTGTGACCGATTTCGCCACCCCGGGGTGGCGAATATATTCACGACGTTACAGCCGGCAGTGTGAGAAAAGTGACGCTACCGCGCACCGTTCGGGTGCTCGGGGTAGACCGTGTTCCACAGCATCGACGGACCGCCGTCGTCGCGGTCCTCGTCGTCCGTCGCTTCGGGGGCGTCCTCGCTCGTCTGGGCCTGCTCGTCCGACTCGTCACCGACAGCGTCGTCGCCCTCGGCGGTAGCGAGCCGCTCCGCGAGCGCGAGTGCCTCGTCGATCCGTGTGCGGGATTCTTCGAGCGCGCGGGTCAGCGCCTGCGCCTCCGCTCGGGCGACCTCTCCGGAGAGGTCCGCGCGTGTCGCCTGTGTGCGGACCGCGGAGAGGTGTGTCTGGGCCTCGTTGAGGCGGACGCCGGCGTCGCCGAGCCGTCTGTGGACCGCCGCCGGCACCGCTTCGAGTGGCTGGTCGTCTGGCTGTTGGGCGGGCTGGTCGTCTGCGGGGTCGTCGGGCGGGGTGGTGTCAGTCATCGTTGATCGATCGGATCGCTTCACGCACTGGCATAGCGGGCATCCCGGTGTCGTCGGCGATCTCGGCGGTGTCGTCGACCGACAGCTCGTCGATGAACAGCTCGTTCAGCCGGACCCAGTGACGGACCGCGAGCACCGGCGTCTCGGTGTAGTAGACGCTCCGGCCGTCGCGAAACCGACCGAGTTCGCCGGCCTCGACCAGCGCGTTGAGCTGTTCGCTCATCCACGAGCGGTACTGTGCGGAGTTGTACTGCTGTCTGAACGCCGCGCCCTCCGAACCGACCTCGTCGACGATCTGGTCGACCGTCATCGGCGACTCGAGTCGCCCGGTCAGGTGCGTCGACAGTTCGCGCTGGGCGTCGGAGAGACCGACGGCCTCCTCGTTGGTGATGAAGGCGTCCCCGTTCCCGCCGTCGTCGGGACCAAGATAGCCGTACTCCTCGAGCGCACGCCGCAGGAGGCGCGGGCTCTCTTCGAGCAGTTCCGTCAGCGCCGCGGCCTCGCTGTCGTCGAGTTCTTCGAGCGCGGCCGCGAGCTGGGCCTCGTCCCAGTCGGGATCACTCATCGCTCACCCCTCCTGGGCGAGCGCCACGTCCTTGCGCGGGGGCTCGAAGCGTTCGCCGTACACCGCGAGCTTGTGGCGGAAGCGCTCGCCGGACCACTGGAGGCTGTTCGAGCGGACCGACGGCGACTGGCGTTCGTCGGGACCGGGATTGCCCCCGTGTTCCTCCAGGCCGTGGATGCCGTGGAAGAACTCGAAGTCGTCGGTGCCGAAGGCGTTCTCGAACGCCGAGCGGACCTTCGGCGCGCTCTGCTTGTCCTGGCCGCTGGGCTGGAGCGTCCCGCGGGGGTGGGTGTGAAAGCGGGCGATCAGTTTCGGGGCCTCACCATCGGGGTAGAGGGCCGCGACCTTGTCGGCCATCGCGTAGGGGTTGAAGCTCACCGACGAGCGGGTCGCCGAGCCGTAGTACTCCTCGTTGTCCAGCCGGATCAGGTCCGTCGGGCGCGTGTAGGACGGGCCTGCCAGCACGTACACCGTCTCGACGATCCGCTGGTGGCCGTTGAGGCCACGGGCTTCGAGTTTCTGCATGAAGTCCCTGTCGGCCGGGAGCACGAAAGTCCCACGGCTGTAGGACGTCCCCGCGTCGTCCGGACTGACCGTCGGCGTCGACGACGGCTGTGACGGCGTCTCCGGCTCCGAGGTTGGTCCGGACGGCGTGTCGGTCGCCGATGCACGCGAGGTCGAACTCCCACCCGACGAGTCGCCGTCGCCCATCGAGATCGCGTGGACGGTCAGCCCGCCCAGGTCCGCGGTGCCTGCCTCGATCTCGTCGACGCTGGCGGTGTTGACCTCGATGTCCCGGTTCGACGTGACGGTCACGCCGTCGACCTCTTCGTGTGTCTCCGGTTCGTCGTCGTCGCCGCCGAAAAACGGGATCCGGACCATCGCTCTAGTTGCCTCCGGTGATGATGTTGACGATCGGTTCGCGGTAGACGAGGCCGATTACGGCGACCAGTCCGAGGGTGAAGACCATGAACAGGCCGAGGTTCTCGCTGAGCACGCCCAGCAGTCCGCTGGGTTCGCCGCCGGTCACGGTCCCGACCGGGGTCTGAGTGGCCGTGTTTTGATTCTCGGTCGCCTGTCCGCTGTCGCCCTGACTGGCCGTCTGGGCGGGCGTGTTGACCGCTTCGACGTCGATCGTCTTGCGGATGCCGCTCTGCTGGCGCGAGTTGTCGCGGTCCCCCTCGTACCAGATCTCGTAGTCCGCGATGGCGGTCACCTGGTCGCCGGGTTCGGCGCCGTTGGTGTACAGCTGGGCGCGGATGTCACGGATCTCGCCGGGGCTGACCTCGAACTGCGTGGCGACCAGGTTCGTCGTCGACTGGTCCCAGTTGGACCCGCCACCGAACTGGAAGCCGCTCTGTGCGAAGCTGAACTCCAGGTCGACGATGATGGTACAGTCCTCGGGCAGCGTCGGTTCGGGGCGGAAGTTCGCTTCGACCGTCGCTCCGCTTTCCGCGGTGATGGTGTCGTCCAGCAGCGCGATGCTGGTCTGGCTCATCTGCGGGGTGCCCTGACACTGCTGGGGCGTCGCGGTGTCGGTCGGCGTGTTGGTCGCGGTCGAGTTCGTCTGGGCGGCGACCGGTGCCGCCGCGAAGACGAACGTCGACGCGAGCAGCAGGCCGACGATGCTCATCGCCACTGCACTCCGTTTGGGTGATGGTCGGTGACTCATCACTACATACAAGAATGGCTTTACAAATAAATCTTTCCCAGTAAGTAGTTACTATACTTGGTATGGGCCAGAGGTAGTCACCAGATCGCTTCCGGTGAGAAACGGGCTGGCAGTCATCGACGGCTCACCCAGATCAGCAATGAGAGTGCCACAAGCGCCACCAGCGGGGTCAGAACGGTGAAGCCCGGCCCGGATCCGCTCGCCGGTTCGGTGTCCGTCCCGTTCGATCGCCCCGCGTCGCCGTCGCCAGTGGCGTTCGCCGATCCGGTCCCGTTCCGGTCGGTCGCCTCGCCAGTCGCCGTCTCGTCGCCGACGACCCGGATCGTCCGGGTCGCGTTCTCGACCACGCGGTAGCTGTCTCGCTGGCTGTCGGGGTAGTAGACGACCTGGTACGGCACGTCGATGCGCTGGCCGGCCAGGGACTCGTCTTCGACGGTGACCGCCAGCGAGATGCTCGTCTGCTGGCCGGGATTGACCGTTGCCTCGCCCGCGTACTCGGGTTGAGAGCCCCCGCGGATGTTGCGCGTCGCGCTGACGGTGACACCGCTTGGCAACGACAGCGCGAGTTCGACGTGCGCGGTCCGGTTGTTCACGCTCGGGTTCCGAAAGGAGAGGGCGATAAAGCGTGTCTCGTTCTCGGGTTCGAGCGTGGTGACGGTCGTACTGGAGTCGATCTCGGGCACCCGCCGAAAGTTTCGGACGGCGGCCGACCAGGTGTGAGTGGCCACGCCGCCGTCGCTGTCGGTCGCGACGACCGTGACGTTGTGCGTCCCGGCCGTCGCGAACGTGTGCGTGTATCTGGGCCCAGTCGACTGCTGGCTCCCGTCGACGAGCCAGCGGTAGCTCACCGGTCCGCCGTCCGGATCAGTTGCGGTCGCGTTGAACGTCCGGGTCGTGCCGGTCATCCGCGAGAACGAAGTCGACGCCGGACTAACTGCCTCGATCCGTGGCGGTCGATTCTGAACCACGACGGTCCAGTCGAGCGACTCACGCGCGCCGTGCCCGTCCTCGACGGTCGCCTCGACGGTGTGGCTGCCGGGGTCGGTAAAGCGGTGTGTGAAGGCCAGTCGGCGTTCGTCGGACGTGACTGACTTGCTCGACACCTGCCGGCCGTCGACGGACCACGTCACCGTGGCCGGCTTGGCGTCGGCGTCGTGCACCCCGACGAGGAACCGCTGTTCGGTGCCGGCTCGCGGCGTCGGTCGCGCCTCGGGCGAGCGCCGGTCGAGGCGTGGCTCGTCGTTCGCGACGGTGACGCTCTGGCTTCGGGTCGTCGTCGTGCCGTACTCGTTCTCGACGACCAGTTCAACGTCGTGGGTTCCGACCTCGGCGAGTCGCGTCTCGGCGGTCGCACCCGAGAACGTCTCGTCGCCGACCGTCCATCGGTAGGTGAAGGCGGTCCCGCGCTCGGCGGGATCGGTCGCCGTCGCCGACAGCGAGACTCGCTCGCCCGCCGACACCGACGACGGTGAGACGGACATCTGGGTGATCGTCGGCTGTGCGGCCTCGACGGTCAGCGTCCGACTCCGGCTCGCGGTCGTCCCGTAGTCGTTGGTGACGGTCAGAGTCACGTCGTGGCTTCCCGCCACTGCGGCCGTGGTCTCGACGGACGATCCCTGGAACGTCCGATCGCCGATCGTCCACTCGTAGTCGAAGCCGGTGTCCCGACCGACCGGGTCCAGCGCGTCCGCGGTGAGGGTAACGGTGTCTCCGATGGTCACCGACGAGGGCGAGACAGCCATCTCGCTGATCGACGGCGGCGCGGCCTCGACGGTGACCGTCCGGGTCCGGGTCGTCGTCGTGCCGTAGTCGTTGGTGACCGTCAGCACCGCCTCGTAGCTACCTCCCGACGAGAACGTCGTCTCGACGGACGATCCCTGGAACGTCCGATCGCCGATCGTCCACTCGTAGTCGAAGCCCGTGTCGCGGTCCGCCGGGTCGGACGCGCTCGTCAGGAGCTCGACCGGCTCGCCGACGGCCACCGACGAGGGCGACACCGAGAGGCCGTTGATCGAGGGGGGAGCGCGCTCGACCGTGACGACGAACGACTGACGAGACGTGACGCCGCGGTCGTTCGTCACCGTGACCTCGACCTGCTTCTCGCCGGTCGAGCCGAACGTCGTCTCGACGCTGCTCCCTGCGAACGTTCGGCCCCCGATCGTCCACTGGTAGTCCAGTCCGGCCGATCCGGTATCGGCGCTGAACGGGACCGTCTCTCCCAGGACCACTTCCGTGTTGCCGGGCGACACCGACGTGATCTCCGGTGCATCGGCCACGTCGACGGTCCACTCCACGCTGGCGTCGTTGGTCGCGTCGGTCCCGTCGCTCACCTCGGCTGCGACGGTGTGGGTCCCGGACCCGAACCGACCGGCGTCGAACTCGTAGCTCGTTCCGCTGACCGTCCGCTCGCCGTCGACGGACCACTGGACTGTCGGCGTGCTGTCGGGGTCCGACACCGTCACCGAGAACGTGCGCTGCTCGTCCGGACCGACGTTGACGGCTCCCTCTGTGGGCGCGGAGTCGTCGATGCTGGGCGGCTCGAACGATTCGACTGTGACCGTCCCCAGATCGACGTAATCCGACGGTCGTTCGATCGATCCGAAGTTCGTTCGAAACTCTACGTCGACGACGTACTCTCCCTCGGTGTCGGGGATCGGTACCGATCCTGTGACTCTCGCGTTGCGACCGGGCGAGATACTGACCGAGGAGAGCGTTTTTGTCGGTTGGTCGGGCCGAGTTCCCCCTTTTTGATAGACGTACACCTCGGTCGTCACGTCTCTCGTGTCCGACCGTTCCGTGTTGTAGACGCTCGCCTCGAACTGTGCAGTCTCGCCGGGCTCGAATCGGTCGGTCCCCCGCGGCGACTCGAAACTGATCTCGGTGTGGTACGGCGCTTTCCGGATGAGCCAGAACGACTCTTCCTCGACGTCGCCGACCGTCACGTCGTAGGCGCCCCAGCGCTCGTGTACCGCGCTTTCCTCGTTGCGGACGGTGATCGTGTACTCGCCCGGCGGCGCTTCCGTGTAGATCACGCTGTCGAGATCTTCCTCTAACTGACAGGCGTCGGGACTACTCGGCTCGGTCGTCATACTGTGCCAGAAGAAGTCGACGCTCACCCCTTCCACGAACACGTGTGTCGGCCAGTTCTCCGAGTCCCCGTCTGCCGTCGCGATATCGACGCAGGTCTGGCCGCTCTGGCCGCTGGCGACGCCGGCAGCGACCCCGGCCAGCACGACGCCGACGAGGATCGCGACTGTCACGCTCCGACGCACTGTTACCCGACTTCCCTCCTCACGTCGCTGCCACACTGTTGCCACTTGCCCTCCATGGTTACTATCGTAACATGACGGATCGCTCTAATTAAGAATTGTCCTTCCCTGGTTGGGTCTGGCACACGATCGGTGCCCGGAGTCGAGACACTGCTCAGCGATCGAACTCGACGCGGTCGGCGTCGTCGGCCGCGCGCTCGATCGCCTCGTCGAGGTCGAAATCGCGGACGACCTCGCCGTCCCGAACCAGTGGTTCCAGCAACACTTCGCCGTCGTCGGGACCGGACCGATCGGCCAGCCCGACGTGGTGGCCGCCGTCGGTGGTCCGATACACCTGTTTCACTCCTGTCAGCTTCCCCCGCTTGGCGGCCGGTTCGCCCTCGACCGCGACGATGTCCAGCGAGAAGTCGACCGGCTCGGCGTTGCTGACGTAGCTCCCGACGCCGAACCCCGCCACGACGTCCCGGAGTTCTCGGAGTTCGGCCGGACCGAGACCGCCGCTGGCGAAGATGCCTACGTCTTCGTGGCCGTGGGCGTCCAGCGTCCAGCGCACCTCCTTTAGAATGTGTTCGAAATCCCCCCGCCGCGAGCCGGTCGTGTCGATGCGGACGCTGTCGAGGTCGTCGATCGCCTCGGCAGCCCGCAGGGATTCGTCGACTTCGTCGCTGTAGGTGTCACACAGCGTGATGCGGGGCACGTCGGGCGCGACGGCCTCGTCGAAGGCGTGCCAGGCGTCCTCCTGGTGGCCCCGCCCGAAGCAGATCAGCAGCGCGTGGGGCATCGTCCCGCTGGCCTCGCGGCCGATCACCTCGCCGGCGGCGACGTTGGAGATACCGTCCAGCCCGCCCAGCAGCGCCGACCGCTCGACCATCGCGCCGATCGAGGGGTGGACGTGCCGGGAGCCAAAGGAGAGGACGCTCGACGCCGGTGCGGCCCGGCGGACCTCCAGCGCTCGCGTGGCGATGCCGGACGGGTGCGAGAGAAAGCCCAGTAGCGCCGTCTCCAGCCGACAGAACTCCCGGTAGGGCCCCTCGATCCGCATGACGGGCCCGCCGTCGAACAACCGTCCCTCGCGAAGCGCGTCCACGTCGACGTTCCGGCCTTCGAACAGGTGGGCCACGTCCTCGACGCCGGCCAGCACCTCCCACTCACCGGTGGGGAACTGGTCGGCCGTCACCTCCGCGACGACGTGGGGGTTCTTCGCCGCGTGTTCGAGGGCTTCCATCGTCCGGTCGAAGTACGCGTCCGTCGCCCGTCCCGCGCGGATCTGCTCGGGCGAGACGACGTCGAAGGATGCTGGCATTACTGCCACTTCGAAGGAGGGGTCAAAAACCTTGTTCGTCGGCCGCGTGTCACTCTTTCCCGGTCACTCACCGTGGACCGCGTCCAGCCCCTCGACCGTCGGCGCGTTGACGATCCGGACTCGCGTCCCCGAGCGGGTCACCCGGAACGCGTCGCCGAAGGCGTCCGAGTCGGGCAGCCGGTAGACGTTCTCGTGCGGGCGTTCGCTGGCCCGCTGCTCGAGGATCGATCGGTAGGCCGTCTCGAACTCGCGAGCGTCTTCGGGGGTGTCCCACTCGATGGCCCAGACGTAGCCGTACCCACCCGACCCGTTCCGGTAGGGGACGATCGAGTCGCCGCCCCAGCCGGCCGAGGCGTCGCTGCGATAGCGGAACCACTGATCGGGCGAGACGGCGTCGTTGGTCAGCAACATGGCGTAGATCGACGCTTCGCCGGCGGTGTCGGCCACCGGAGCGTGGTCGAACCGCTCCCACTCCTCGTCACTTCGGTCTGGGACCGTGACGTTGACTGGCTCCTCGTCGGGGTATCGATCGGGGTGGATCACCTGCTCGGTACTGTTGGGCGGGTTCTCGTACAGTTGCTCGACGCCGTCCCAGCCGTCGTCCTGGTAGCGCTGATCGATCAGTCCCGGTCCGGTCGCGTAGGGCTGGTAGATCGTCACGAAGACGCCGTCGTCGGGCGTCCCGCCGCTGGACCCGCCGTCGCCACCGCCCTCTCTGCCCGGCCGCGGGATGCACTGCCACTGGTTCTCACAGCGGTCCCGGTAGGTCCACTGGATGTAGTTGGCCTCCCCCTCGGTGACGCTCTGGTGTGCCAGCTGGCGGTCCTGCGTGGCCGGCGTGTCCCCGAAATTCCCGTACTGATCCTGCAGGGCGTGGACGAGTTCGTGCGACAGCGTCGCCCGATCGATCGTCGGCGTCGGCGAGTCGCTGACGATCGTGATGTTGTCCGACGCGGGGGAGTAGTACCCCTGGACGGAGGTGTTGTACGTCTCGCCGAGGGCCTGGCCGGTGCCCGAGTCCTCGCCGACGAGCAACAGCGCCTCCCACACCTGATCGTTCCAGTGGTCCTCGGTGCCCGCCCCGCCGGGGCCGCCGGACTGGTTGCGGTACTGGGCGCGCGTGATCACCTCGACACTGACGTTGCCCTCGAACTCGCGGTCGCGCAACCGCTCGACGCGTGCCTTCGTCCGAGCTAGCACCGCCGCACGCTCGCTCTCGTTCAGCCCGTCCTCGGTCGTCACCGACAGCGAGTCGTCGTACCAGTAGCCACTCTCCCAGCCGATCGGATCTTCGCCGGCTGCCCGATCGTGACCGATCGGGTTCAGATCCCCGACTGGGCCGACACAGCCAGCCAGCACGAGCAGCAGGGCGAGCAGCGGAGCGAGGAGTGTGCGCCTACGCATCGTGCACCTCGTCCAGCGCCGCTTGACTCGGCGCGTTGACCACCGTTATGGTCGCGCCGGACTGCTCGATGCGAACGGCGTCGGTGAAGGGGCTATTCTCGGCGATCTCCCAGGTGTTCTCGCCCACTCGCTCGCCGCCCCAGTGCTGGACGAGCAGTTCCCACGTGCTCGCGAACTCGGCGGCTTCGCTCGCATTCTCCCAGCGGGTCCGCCAGACGTAGCCCGTCCGGTCGCCGTTCTCGTAGACGTACATCCGGCCGCCGGCCCAGCCCCGCGTCGCGGGCAGGTCGTAGTTGTAGGGGTCGCTCTGGTTGATCCCGCCGTCCGGTTCGAAGTTGATGATGTCGCGACCGGCGACCACGGAGGTGCTGTTGTAATCGTCGGTCGCGGTGTACGCCAGTGACGAGGCGATCGCCGACTGGCCGACGACGGCGTAGTCGGGGCGGCCCGGCGGCCGCACGCGCTCCCAGTCCCCGGTGCTGCGATCCGAGAGCGTGACGTCCGCCGGTTCCCACTCCGGATAGCGCCCGGGGTAGATGACCTCCGTCGCGCCGTCGGGACGGTCCGCGAACGCGGCGTCGACGGCGTCCCAGCTCCCGATCCGCTGGCGGTGCTCGACGAAGCCCGGCCCGTCGCTGTAGGGGAAGTACATCAGGAAGTTCAGGCCGAAGTGCCGGTCGCCGCCACCACCCCCGCCGCTCCCGCTCTCCGGCCGATCGAGACAAGACCACGACTCGCCACAGCGGGCCATGTAGCGCTGCTGGACGTAGGACGCGTCCCCCTCGACGATCCCGTTGCTCCCCTGGTAGGCGTCACGCGTGCGGGCGGAGTGGTTCCGGAGATCGAACTGCTGGTCCTGCAGGGCGTGGACGAGTTCGTGTGCCAGCGTCCCCTCGCCGTTGAGTTGTGGGGTCGCGCTGTCGGCGACGACGACGATCTCGTCTCTCGCCGGGCTGTAGTAACCCAGCACGCTCTGGCTCAGGGCCTGGTCCTGCTGGGTGATCGAGTCGTTGCGCTCGCCGATCAGGAACAGCGCCTCGAATTTGCCGTTGTCGAACCGCCGGACTCCCTCGCTCGTGTTCCCCTGCGAGCGGTTCGCGTACGCCGATCGGCTGATCACGCTGACCGGCACCGTCTCGGTGAACTCGCGCTGGCGCACGTACTCGATGCGGGCTATCGATCGGTTGACGAGCAGCGCGCGCTCGGACGCGTTCAGCCCGTCGGTGTTGTTCACGGCCAGCGTCTCGTTGTGCCAGACGCCGTTCTCCCAGCCGAGCCGGTCGCTAGCGGGATCGGCGGGCTGCGTTTCGGGTGGTGCTGGCGTCTCGGTCGCCGGCGACGTTGCTGTCGACTGCGCTGTGGCCGCGTCGTCCGGCGTCGCGGTTGGAGTCACGTCCGGTCCCGACGGGGCCGCAGTCGGGGCCTGACACCCGGCGAGGACGAGCAGGACGGCGAGCAGGGCGGCGCGGTACATCTACCCGTGCTGAAGGCCCCCGCGTTGAAAAATGGCGCGCAGTGTCCGGTCGAACGAACCGCGACGACAGATCCGGACAGCGAGACGGACCCGGCGCAACGCTGTTGAGCCGGTGGCTCTAACCCACGAGCAGCCATGGAGTTCGATCCACAGCGGACCGCCCTCGTCGTCGTCGACATGCAGAACGGCTTCTGTCACCCGGAGGGGAGTCTCTACGCACCGAACAGCGAAGCGGCAATAGCACCCTGTACCGACCTCGTCGACCGTGCGCGCGAGGCGGGCGCGAGCGTCGTCTTCACCCGCGACGTCCACCCTCCGGAGCAGTTCGATGACGCCCACTACTACGACGAGTTCGACCGCTGGGGCGAACACGTCGTCGAAGGGTCCTGGGAGACCGACATCGTCGAGGTACTCACCCCGGAAGCTGACGATCTCGTCGTCGAGAAACACACCTACGACGCCTTCTACGAGACCCAGCTCGAGGGGTGGCTCGACGCCCACGGGATCGACGACCTGGTGCTCTGTGGCACCCTCGCGAACGTCTGTGTGCTCCACACCGCCTCCAGCGCCGGCCTTCGTGACTTCCGTCCGGTACTGGTCGAGGACGCCGTCGGCTCCATCGAGGAGTTTCACCGCGAGTACGCGCTGGAGCACGCCGACTGGCTCTTCGGCGAGGTGACCGACCGCGACGCGATCGCGTTCGCCTGATACGGACAGTTGTCGACGTTTCCCCAGTCGACCGCACGACTGCGTGCGATCGATCTGGGAGGGACCAACGACTGTCCGTATGATCAGCTGATCTCGACGGTGACACTCTCTCCGATCGCCAGATCGACGCCTTCACCGACCAACTTGACGCCGAACTGATCCCGCGCACAGAACAGCGCCAGCCCGGTGACCGGGTCGCCGTTGGCAAACACCGTCACGTCGTCCCACGCCACCGTCCGACCGCTGGCAGTGCCGACCCGATCGCCGGCGACGGTGACGGGGAGCGGGTCGTCGCTCGCGCCGTCCCCCACACCGCCCAGTAGTCCACCGCCGTCGTAGTGCGGGAGTCCGCCGTCAACGGCACCCGGCGCTCCCGCCCCGGCGACACCGCCGTTCGCCAGCCCGACGAACTGCTCACCCGGTTCCGGGTGGGCGGGCGAATCCAGTCGGGCCCAGGTCTCCCCGGTTTCGACGACAGTTCCGGTGCCGTCCCACGCCAGCGGTTCGACTGCAACGTCGACCGAGAGCCGCATCGACCCGTCGGCGCGGTAGGGATTCGCCGACGGATCGCGATACTCCAGATGGAGGTGATCGGGCACCCACGGCGCGAAAAACCCCGCCCGGACTGTCTCGCCCAGGGGGTCGCCGACAGCCACGTGATCGCCCGCCGCCACGCTCGGCTCGACGTGCAACAGACGCGCGACGGCGTCGCCGGTGTCGATCAACAGGAGCCAGTCGTGCTCGGCGGCGTAGGGCTTCGGCGGCCCACGCACCCGCTTCGTCTCGATCACCTCGCCGGCCACCGGCGACGGCGCGACCTCGTCCTCGGGATACAGATCGACCGCCCGCCCCTCGTCGTGGGCCACGAACGGGGAGTTGTACAGCGAGAAACGGTGGTACTGAAAGAGTACGTCGGCCGACAGCGTGACGCCCATCACCAACCAGTTGGTGTCGACGGTCATGTGCCTGTCGCACAGGTTCAAAAGGGAGGGCGAGCCAGCCCGGTGCGTGCTCTGACGACGACCGCGGCGGGCCCAGCGGGAGCGCGACACGCCCCGCCGCGACTGCAGTCATACGGACGGTTGTCGACGGTTTCCCGGTCGACCGCACGCAGTCGTGCGGTCGATCCCGTAAAGACCGTCAACTGTCCGTCCCAGTGTCGCCTGTTCGCCACGCCCGGAGTGTTATCTTCGTGCGGTCCAACGACGGCGTATGCGTGTCCTCCGCGGCCGCTGTTCGGACCACGAGGCCGACCACGAGCGCACTCGCGAGATGGCCGATGCGGTCGCCGACGAACGTGCACCCGCCCTGCGCGTCTGGCGACCCCACCGACAGATCGCCTTCGGTCGTCGTGACGCCCGTAGCGACGGCTACGACCGTGCCCGTGAAATCGCTCGCGAGTCCGGCTACCCCGTCCTCGAACGCGCAGTCGGCGGGCGGGCAGTCGCGTACACGGGGACGACTGTCGCGGTCGCCCACGCCGTCCCGGTCGAGGACCACCGAACCGGTATCGCGGACCGCTACGACGACGCCAGCGATCGACTCCAGTCGGCACTCGATACGCTCGGGGTCGACGCCACGCCCGGAGAGCCGCCGAACGCCTTCTGTCCAGGCTCGCACTCTCTGCAGGCCGACGGTAAACTCGTCGGCCTCGCCCAGCGAGCCCGCCAGCGCGTTGCCGTCGTGGCGGCGGTCGTGATCGTCACCGACCACGACGCCATCGCGGCGGTGCTGGATCCTATCTACGATGTACTCGGCGTCCCGTTCGATCCCGACAGCGTCGGCAGCGTCGACCGCGCCGGGGGTACTGCCGACCCCACTATCGTCGTCGACGCCGTCGTCGACGCGTACGTCGGTGACGGTGACGCTACGGTCGAGCGGATCGGGACCGATGGGTGATGCCTGTCGGACCACACTTCGAGACACTTAGGGACCGCCACTGCGGAGGGTGGCGTATGCTCATTCGCAACGCGACGCTCGCCGACGGACGCACACGAGACGTGCGCGTCCGCGGAGAGACGATCGACGTGGTCGGCGACGATCTCACGGCCGACGACGAGCGAGTCGTCGACGCAACCGACAAACTACTCTTGCCCGGTGCGATCGAAGCGCACGTTCACTTCCGTCAGCCCGGCTACGGCCACAAGGAGACCTGGGCGAGTGGCTCCCGATCGGCCGCTGCGGGCGGTGTGACGACCGTCGTCGACCAGCCCAACACCGACCCGCCGACGGTCGACGGAGACGCCTTCGACGAGAAAGTCGACCTCGCGGGCGAGTCGATCGTCGACTTCGGTATCAACGGCGGCGTCACGGCCGACTGGGACCCCGACGAACTGCTCGACCGTCCGCTCTTCGCGCTCGGCGAGGTGTTCCTCGCGGACTCGACCGGCGACATGGGGATCGACGCCGACCTGTTCGAGGACGCGCTGGTCGCGGCCAGCGAGCGCGACGTGACCGTCACCGTCCACGCCGAGGACGCATCGCTGTTCGACGACAGCCTCCACCCGGAGCGAGAGCGCGACGTGGGTACCGGCGTGGGTGACCCACGGGCGGCGTCGCCCGAGCCGGACGCGGACGACGCCGACGCCTGGAGCGCGTTCCGGCCCGCCGCGGCCGAGATCGCCGCCGTCGAACGGGCCTGCGAGGTCGCACGGGAACACGACGCGACCATCCACATCGCGCACACCTCGACACCGGAGGGGATCGACATCGCCAGCGACGCCGGGATGACGACGGAGGTGACGCCCCACCACCTCTTTCTCTCGCGAGACGACCTCGACGAACTCGGTACCCACGGTCGGATGAACCCGCCGCTTCGCAGCGAAAAGCGCCGAGAACAGGTCTACGAGCGTGTCGTCGACGGGACGGTCGACATGATCGCGACGGACCACGCGCCCCACACGCGCGAGGAGAAGGACGCCTCGATCTGGGACGCCCCCTCCGGCGTTCCTGGCGTTGAGACGATGCTCCCGCTCCTGCTGGCCGAGGCCCGCGACGGCGACCTCAGCTACGAGCGCGTCCGTGATCTCGTCGCCGCCACCCCTGCCGACGTGTTCGACCTCCCGAAGAAAGGCCGCGTCGCAGCGGGCAACGATGCCGACCTCGTCCTCGTGGATACGGACGAGACACGCGAGATCAGTGGCACCGACCTTCACTCCAACTGCGAGTGGACACCTTTCGAAGAGTTCGAAGGTGTGTTCCCGGAGTGGACGATGGTCCGCGGGACCGTGGTCTACGACAGTGCCGAGGACACGTTCTGGGACCAGCAGGGCGAGAACGTCCGCTGATCAGACGGCCCGCTCGCGGGCGCGGTCGAGGCCGGCGTCGGGGATCGGCCACACGAGGCCGTAGAGGAGTCGGTAACCGAGTAAGCCGACCCCCAGTCCGACGAGGTGGGCGCCGATCGCCACCGTCGCATCGAACGTGAACAGGCTCGTGGTCGCGACCACGGTGACGACACCGACGACGAGCACGCCGACGATCGTGACGCCGAACCACCGCAGTGAGTCGGCCGGCGTATGGCCGTGCTCTTCGGCGGCGAGTAAACCGACAGCGGCGAGGCCGCCTACTCCGACGAGCCACCAGACACTGGCGATCTCCCGGGATGCTGCGACACTCAGTCCCGTGACGATCCAGACGGTACCGAGGAGGCTGTCGAACAGGAGGATCTTTCTCGCGGCATCCATTGGTCTGGGATCGACCGGTGTCGACAAAAGCGTTGTCGGCGACTACTCCCCGCCGTCCAGCGCTTCGCCGCAGTGGGGGCACTCGTCGTGGCGCAGCGCCGCCGAGTGTTCGCGCACGTCTCGCATCACTTCCGAGATCTGGTCCTCCGTGTCGAGTTCCTCCTCGACGCTCAACTCGACGCCCTCGACCTCCAGCAGGAACTTCGCGACTTCGGTGGCCTCGTACATCACGTCGTCGAGTTCCTCGGCGGTGAAGAAGTCACACATCGCGCCGTAGAGGAACGTCGCCCCGGCCTTGCGGACCTTCTCCTCGAAGGACGCGCGGGCCTGGTTGACCGCCTGGGGCGAGTAGGTGTCGGTCATGAACGGGACCAGTTCCGGGAGGTTCTCACCGATCTTGGTCATCTCGACGCCGGTCTCGGTCCGGAAGTCCGCACAGAGGCGAGCGATCGCCCACTCGCGAGCAGTGACGTAGGTACGCTCGCGGAGGAACTCGTTGGCCCGGTCGTACGTGCCACCGTCGATCTTCTTGAAGCGGTCGTACTTGCGCACGTCGTCGGGCACGGACTGACGGGCAGACGACTCGGTTTCGCCGGCTGTGTCACCGTCCGCCGGGACGTCGTCGGTCTCGGCCGCTGGTTGGTCGGCCTGATCTGTTTCGTCCGTCTGTTCACCGGCGTCGGACGCTGGTTGGTCGGCCTGCTCGTCACCGTCCCCACCGTCGTTCCCGCCCTCTCCTGCGCTGTGGTCGGGTTCGACGCTGCCGTCACTGTCGGCTTGCTCGTCAGTCGCCGGGTTGTCGTCCGGTTCAGTCGTCGATTCGGGTGGTTGCTCCTCGCCGATCTCTTCTCGCGACGCGCCGTCTGTCATGCTCTTTCCTGTGATCCGGGGGTGAAAAAGCGTGTCGGCGCGTCATACGGAACGTTGTCGTTCTGTACCAGATCGATCGCACGCAGTCGTACGGTCGACTGGGGAAACGTCGACAACTGTCCGTATCAGACGCGGTAGAGGTGCCTTTTTGATGGGGCCCTGCAATTGCCCGTCTATGCACATCCTGCTCGGCGTCGGGGGTAGCGAACTCTCCTACCAGGCCCTCGACCAGACGATCGAGCGCGCGCGGGAGGCCGGAGACGACCTCACCGTGGCGATCTTCGACAACGAGGAGATGGACACCGACAGTGAGGCGATCGCACAGCGCGTCCGCGAGACGCTCGACGAGACGGGCTTCGAGGCGTCGATCCGTCACATCGACGGCGATCCGGGGAGCCGACTGGTCGATATCGCCGAGAGCGAGAGCTTCGATCGGATCGTGCTCGGCAGTGGCGAGCGCTCCACGCTCGGGAAGATCCAGCTTGGCTCGATCGCCGAGTTCGTCCTATTGAACGCACAGACGCCGGTGACGCTGATCCGATGACGCGACGCTATCCCGACGAGCCGGCCGACGCGTTCCCGGCGCCACCCCGCCAGCTCACCGACCGCGAAGGGCGGTCGATCCAGCTCCGGCGCGCCGACGGCACCGATCGGACGGCGCTGATCGAGATGTACAAGAAGTTCGATCCCGCCGACCGCGCACAGGGCATCCCGCCGGCACGCGAGACGGCGATCGAACGCTGGCTGGAGACGATCCTCGACGACGACTGCCACAACGTCGTGGCGAGCCACGACGGCGACCTCGTGGGCCACGCGACGCTGGTCCCGGACGACCAGGAGGGGTACGAGCTCGCGATCTTCGTCCTCTCGGCGTACCAGGGGGCCGGCATCGGTACCGAACTCGTCGAGACGCTCCTGGGTCTCGGCCAGTCGGAGGGGATCGATCGGGTCTGGCTCACCGTGGAACGCTGGAACGACGCTGCGATCGCGCTCTACCGGAAGGTCGGCTTCGAGACGTCGAACAGTGAGCGGTTCGAGCGAGAAATGGCGATCCGGCTCGCGTAGGCCGACGCCGGATCGGTGAGGATGGCGATCCGACTCCTCTCGCCAGCGTCAGATCGCGAAACGCCCTGCTGGCTTCACTTCCCCGGGAAGACGAGCAGCGGCCGGGCGGGACCTACACCGACAGCACGGGCGGGCTGGCGTACTCGATGACGTACAGCGCCGCGCGCCCGATCGCGTCTTCGGAGGCCTCGCTGTTCGACTCGCGCGGGACGACGATGAAGTCGGCGTCCACGTCCTCGGCCACGTCGAGGATGACGCTTCCGGGGGACTGGCGCAGGCTCGATGGCGAGAACCCCGAGGCGGTCGACTGGCTCAGCCCCGCGTCGTGGTTCTGCTCGTCGAGTTGCGCCGCGATCCGCGTGGCGAACTCGTGGTGTTCCTCGGCGATCGCGTCGGCGTCGACCTCGCCGGTGTCGATCCCACGGACGAGCGTCTCGTCGAGGACGAACAGGAGATGCAGGTCGGCGTCGTACGCGTCGGCGATCGCCAGCGCGTAATCGGCGGCCTGCTCGGACTGCGTAGAGCCGTCCACCGGTGCGAGGACGAGGTCGATGTCCATATCGACGGGTCCCGCCCGACCAGCAAAAAGCCCGCGGCTTTTTGTCGATGAGTGCGATAGAACGCGTATGTTCGACACCGTCGTCATCGCCACGGACGGCTCCGCGACCGCCGAACGGGCCGTCGCCGCCGCGCTCGACCTGGCCGCCCGCTTCGACGCGACCGCCCACGCGCTGTACGTCGTCGATTCGGGCGAGGTTGCAGGCTCGCCCGAGGCCGTCCGAGAGGACTTCGAGCGAGCGCTGGCGACCACGGGCGGGAAGGCCCTGACCTTCGTCCGCGAGACGGCCGAAGCGGACGACCCGGCGGCCGAGGACGCGATCGTCACGGCGGTCCGTGAGGGCGATCCCGCTCGCGAAATCTGCCAGTACGCCCGTGAGATCGAGGCTGACGTGATCGCGACCGGCACGCGGGGACGCCACGGGGAACACGGCTATCTGCTGGGCAGTGTCGCCGAGGGCGTCGTCCGCCGGGCGGACGTGCCGGTGCTGACGGTCCGACAGATGGAAGAAGCCAGGACCGAACTGTAGGGCTGCATGCCCTCCACGACTCGAAGAGCCCTCCTGTCGACAGTCGCAACTGGCGTCGTCGGTTCCGTCGCCGGTTGTCAATCGCTCACGAACGATCGGGCGTCGCTGGGGCGGCCGAACACCACCGGTCTCTCCGCGGCGACGCTGTGGCTCGCCGACGACGTGTCGCTCCCGTCCCCGGTCGACGTTGAGACGACCGACACCCGAACCGACGCCGACGTGGCCGTTTTCCCCGCGGCCGACGCGAGCGTCGCCCCCGCGACCGAGACACTGGCCGCCGACGTGCCTGTCGCCGTCGCCGGCGACGACGCGCTCGCGACGCTGCTGGCGATCTGTCGCGGTGCCGAGCGGTCCTACGGTTTCGCGAGCAACGGCTGGAACTCCAGCACCGACGTCGCCGGCGCGGTGCCCCGCTCCGAGACGCTCCACACGCACGTCTTCGTCACGGCCGACTACCCCGACGATCTCCCGTGGGCACTTGGGGATATTTTGCAGCCGGCGACCCGCGACTGTGCGGTCCCGAGCGAACACGTCTCACTGCCGGAGACCGCCCGTTCACTCGGGACCGCGCGTGTTCGCGGCTACAACGCCGTCGGCGAGTTCGACCGCCGAGATCGGGTCTTCGTCCGTCCCGACAGCGACCCGACGCCGGTGTTCGCCGAGATGGAGGCGACCATCGTTGCCGGCCGCATCGAGGGGCCGACCGGCCCCTACCGTGCGGATCGAGTCAAGACGGTGGCGGACTTCGACCAGCGCTTTACCGACGTGGGACCGGCCGCCCAGACCACGGACGCGCTGGGTGTCCGAAACGTCAGCGACGATACCGAGAAGGTCGCCAGCGTCGAGTTCTCGCCTCGCAACGGGGCGGCCCGAGAGTCGTTCACAGCCTGCCAGTGTGCCCGCCTCGCCGTCGACGATCTCTCTACCCCGTTCCGCTACACCGGCAACGCCCGCTTCCGGTGGGCCGACCCGCAACTGCTCGAAAACGAGACGTTCCTCCACCACACGCCCGGCTCGGCGGCGTGGTATCCCCGGTAGTCCCGGCGCGGTAGTCCCGGCGAACCGGACCCTTCTTTGACCGTCGCCCGCTGTGGCAGGTATGGACGACTGGCTCATCGACGACGAGCGGCTCTCGCTGGAGCGTAAATCGATCCTCCCGGGTGAGGGATTCTTCCTGCCGGACTCGATCGAGGAGGAAGAACAGGAGCGCGAGGCCGCAGAACGGATGGACGATTCGGGGGTCGTCGTGATCGCCGATCCCGACGCCGATGGCCTGGCCTGCGTCGCCCTCGTCCGCGAGGCACTGGGCGAGGGGTCGCTCGTGCCTGCCGGCCCCCACGAACTCGACGAGGCGCTCGAATGGGCCGCCGAGTACGTCGAACCGGACGCGACGCTGGTGATCTGTGATCTCTGTCCCGACAGCGAGTCCGACCTCGCGGCGCTCTCGGACCTGACGGCTCGCGTCGACGACGTACGCTGGTACGATCACCACCAGTGGAACGACGACCTAGGCGTGCTCGTGGACGACGCGGGCGTCGAGCGCACCGTCGGCGACTCCGACGAGGTCTGTACTGCCGACGTGGCGCTGGCGGAGCTGGACTACGAGTTCTCCGACCGTTTCGCCGAACTCGCCGCCGTCACGCGAGACCACGACCTCTGGATCCGCGACGACGAGCGCAGCGACGACCTCGCGGACCTGAGCTACTGGCTCGAACCCGAAGAGTACATCCAGGCCGTCCTCGACAACGGCCCGGACCTCTCCCCGGAGTGGCACGACTACCTCGACGAGAAGCGCGTCGAGAAGGAGGCTCTCATCGAGAAGGCCGTCGAGCGTGCCCAGTTGCGCGAGGTCGCGGGCTGGACCGTCGGCGTCACCTACGGTCGCTGCTCGCAGAACGAGGTCGCCGAAGCCCTCCGCGAGCAAGGGGCCGACGCCGCCGTCATCGTCAAGCCCGCCGGTTCCGCGTCGATCCGGGGCACCGAGACCTTCGAACGCTGCCACGAGGTCGCCGCGCAGGTCAACGGCGGCGGCCACCCCCGTGCCGCCGGGTGCAAGCCTGACGTGTACGAAGACATGCTCGACTACGCCCATCACTGGTCGACGCGTGGGGCTGTGGCGAAGCAGGCGATCGTCGACGCGTTCAAGCGATTGCCCGAGGAAGAGGCCGCCGAATAGCATACCGCGAGCGAAGCGAGCGGTTTCTCCGAATCTCGCACCGAAGTCGTCACCGCCGCGACAGTTATCTCCACGCCGCCGCAACTGCCACTATGGGACGCGAAATCCTCCGGCCGGACGAACTGTCCGATCCGACCCCGCACAACCACTCGCACGCGATCGTCGACGACGGCGTGTTGTTCATGTCCGGACAGGTCGCCGTCGACCGTGACGGTAACACTGTCGGCGACGACGCCGAGGCCCAGGCCCGCAAGGCCTTCGAGAACGTCGGTCACCTCCTGGAAGCGGTCGGCAAGGACTTCGACGACGTGACGAAAGTGACCAGCTACCTCGTCGACGCCCGGGAGACCTACGACGGGTTCATCCGAGCCTACCGCTCGGTGTTCGAGGAACCGCCGTACCCCTGCCACACGGTGCTGGGCGTCGCGACGCTGCCCAGCCCGGAGTTACTGGTCGAACTGGAAGTCGAGGTCCCCGTCGACGAGTCCGACGTGTCCTGATTCACACTCTCGGCAGTCCAGGCGACCGGTTGGTAACCGTCGAATCTCTGCCGTCACAAGTTTCATGACTCACAAGGAATACGTCTGGACTGTCCACATGACTGCCCTCCCTGCGTGGCTGCCCGGCCGTCGGACCGTCGTCAGCGAACTCACGACGGCCGCTGTCGTCGGGGCGACGCTGTACGTCCTCGACGGCTCGCTCCCCTACGCGGCCGCTGCAGGGGTCGGCTTTCTCGCCCTGCAACTGGTGGCCGACGCCGCCGAGAACGCCGTCGGTGACTACGCCGACAACGCCCTGTACGGCGTCCTCGTGCTGGTGGCGACCGCCTACGCCACCGTCCTGACGACCCCGTGGTGGATCGTCGCAGGGGGCGTCGTCCTGGGTGGCTGGTTCCTCGCCGACGGCGTCCAGCACCTCCGCCACGGCGTCAGCCGCCGGGAAGTCGGCTTTCCCACTGCTCACGACGGCAACGCCCTGATCGGACTGGTGAAGGCGTTGCTGACGCGGTTGGCGGCACCGTTGTTGCTCGAATCGAGCGGCCGGTCGTAGGGCGACGGACGCCACGTCGTGCTGTCGATCTCCCTCCGAGAGCGCTGCTCGAACCCAACGACGAGGACGTTGGAAGATCGACCGGGGTGAGGGGTCCGCGCCGTGTGAACCGACTCGCCCGAGCGATGGGACCACACGTCTCCAGTCCGAACGGTGTGTATGGACGAAACGACGGCGTACCGTGCGGGCTTTCGCACGCAGGACGAGGAGGTCCAGAACGTTCAACTCGACGTCGAGGGCGTCTTTCCGGACTGGCTCCGGGGTGATCTCGTCGGCAACGGGCCGGGCCAGTTCGAGGCCGGCGAGACGCAGTTGCGCCACTGGTTCGATCCGTTCGCGATGCTTCGCCGATTCCGGATCGAGGACGGCACGGTGACGTACGCGAACCGGTTCGTGCAGAGCGATGACTACGAGTACGCGACGAGCGAGGGCGGTGTCCGGACACCGTTTCCCGGGACGCCGCCGGACCGGCCCGTCTGGACGCGACTCGGACAGGTGCTGGGTGGGACGTTCCCGGACAACCCCGTCATCGGCGTCCAGCGGTTCGGCGACGAGTTCGCGGCGGTCACGGAGTCTCCGACCGCACTGCTGTTCGATCCCGACACGCTGGAGACGACCGGGCGGAAGGACCTCACCGCGGGACTGGACAGCGACCTCACGCTCGCACACGTCCACTACGACCACGATGCGGAGATGTTCTACAACCTCGGGGTCTCGTACGGTCGAGAGACGGTCTACACGCTGTACCGGCGCCCGGCAGCCGGCGGCTCGCCGACGCCGTTGACGAAGCTTCGTTTCGACGAAGCGCCGTACATCCACTCGTTCGGACTGACCGAGCAGTACGCCGTCGTGACGGTGAACGCCCTCGGCCTCGATACGAGCACCCTGCTCCGCGGCGCGTTCACCAGAGAGAGCTTCCTCGACGCGTTTCAGCCCCTCGACGCACCCACCAGGTTCGTCGTCCTCGACCGCGAGACGGGCGCACACGAGACGACTGTCACCGCGCCACCGGCGTTCGTCTACCACCACGCGAACGCCTTCGAACGTGGTGGCGAGATCGTCGTCGACCTCGTGGCGTTCGCGGACGACCGCGCGGTCACCGGCCTCACGCTCTCGAACCTCCGGAGTGCGGACCCGGACCTGCCGGTCGGGGACCTCTGTCGATACCGACTGTCGCTGTCCAGCGGCGAAGCGACCCGGGAACTGCTGTACGAGGGACCGGTCGAGTTCCCGGTGGTGAACTACCGGCGCGTTCGAGGTCGGCCCCACCGGTACGTGTACCTCGCAGCGACGGACGGCGGTTCGAGCCTCCCGACGGCTCTCGTCAAGGTCGACGTCGACACCGATACCGTTCGACGGTGGCGCGAACAGGGGGCCTATCCAGGCGAACCGCTCTTCGTCGCCCCACCGGACGCTACCGGTGAGGACGACGGCGTCCTGCTCTCGATCGTGCTGGAACCGGACGCCGATCGATCGACGCTAGTGTGTCTCGACGCCACGACACTCGACGAACTCGGGCGTGCCGATCTCCCACACCGTCTCCCCTACGGCTTTCACGGTCAGTTCTACGGCCCCGCGTCGCCCCGACGGAGCATGGCCTGAAGCGACACCGTTCCGCGGGGACGTCAGTCCGCGTCGACGACCCACTTCTCGGAGTATTTCTCGCCGCAGGGACAGACCGCGTAGGCGTGGATCACGTCACCCTCCTCGTAGATGCCGCCGACCTCCTCGTTCTGTTCCTCGGCGAAGGCGAAGACGAACTTCGCGGTGTGGTTCTGGTCCGGCTCTTCGGCCTCGTTGGGACAGACCCCGCCGGTCAGGTCGCGGTCGATCTCGCCGTCGGTGGCCATCGCTTCGCGTGCGAGCCCCATCGGGTCGATGCCGGTCGCCGACTGGAACGCGCTGCGACCGCTGTCGCCCTCGATCACTAGGACGAGTCCGTTCTCGACTTCCTCGGCGTACTCGCTGAGAGCGTCGGCGTTGCCCACGGCGTCCTCGTGCAGGAAGAAGGCCACGTCCTCGACGCGCTCGCCCGCCAGAAACTCCGTCCGCTTGCTCATACTGCTCCAGTGTCGGTTTGGGGGGAAAAGTCTCGCGACTCTCTGCTAGCAAATGATGGGTGGACGGCAGACGGAACTGCCAGCAAGACACCGAGGCACAACTCGAAAGCCCTCGGCCCGCTGGCGGTCGCTGACCGACATACCCTCGTTACACTCGGATAGAGGTCGATCAGACGACGCCACTCCGACGCCAGCGACCCTCGCCCTTTCAGTCCACCAGGATCCCGAGACAACACCGCAGCCACACGCCTCCCCAACCGATTCACTCGATCGCTCCGCTCTCTCGTTCATCCACCGGAAGACTCGCTTCGCTCGACTTCCGAGCCGTTCGCTCGCCGGTGGCTCGCGAAGACCTCGCGCAGTGATGTCGCTACGAGGCCGCGACAGCGCGCGCCGTATCGCAGTGTGCATCCGGGCGACCGAGCGGTCCGGAGGACCCGGCAGGTCGCCCGGTTCACTCGACCGAACGGAGTGAGGTCGAGCCTTTTTCGCCCACGTTTTTCGACAAGCGGTTCGAGCGCGGCGAAGCCGCGACTCGAACCCGCTGTGGAAAAAGGTGGCTAGATACCGATGAACTGCGTCACCAGCCACTTCGTCGCGATCGAGGTGACGGCGCCGATCCACGAGAGGAGGACGAAGTGCAGGTAGGTGTTGGCCTTGTGGCCGCCGTCGACGGTGCGAACCATCAGGGCAGACAGCATCGCGCCGAACATGATGACGATGATCAGGAGGAACTCGATGAGCGGGATATCGTAGACCCCGGTGTTGATCAGCGTCGAGGCGTCGAACCCGGCGTTGCTCGAGAGGCTGAGCGACATCGACGAGAGGATGTTGACGACCTGCAGGCCGATGAAGAAAGCGAACGTCGAGGCGGACGTGATACCGTACAGCAGGCCGATCAGCGTCGTCGCCGCCTGGCTTCGCTGCTGGCGCAGTTGCTTGATCACGTTCATGTTCTGGGCGATCAGTTCGCCAAGTTGCTTGGGCGAGCCACCCATCTCGCGGCCGATGAGGTACATCTCCGAGAACGTCTGGATCAGGTACGACCGGCAGTCGGCGGTGAAGAAGCGCCAGGCTTCGGAGGGTTCGATGCGCATGTTCAGGCGCTTGTAGAGGTCGTTGACGTTCGGTGTGAGCGCGCCGAAGTCCTTCTTCCGGAGCGTTCGCAGGACCATCGAGGTTGTCGACTGTTTGGCCCCCTCGGTCGCACCCAGCGCGCGGATGAAGCTGGGGAACTCCTCGTCACGGCCCTTGACACGCTGTTCTTCCTGCCGGATGACGAGTCCGGGGATCAGGAGCGGTGCGACCGGGATGACGGCGTACATCGAGAGAGGGACGCTGTCGAGGAAAAAGAGGAGGTCGCCGAGCGAGATCGGCGAGACACCGAACATCCCGCCAAGCGAGATGAAAAAGAGGAGCCCGGTCAGGCCGACGCCGACGTAGGTCGCCCTGTCGATACGATTCTCGACCTCCGATGGGTAGTCATCGGGGTGGAACCACACCGGGTCGTAAGGCGCCATCGACCGGATGGCGAGGTAGAAGCCCGACTGGACGAAGATGTACATCACGATGACGGCGCTGACGGTCATCGTCGGGTCCGTCCCCGTGAGCACCGGCAGCACGACCGCGAACACCAGTGCGAACGTCATCGACAGGACCATCGACAGGTAGAGGTCCTTCATCACTTCGAGGTTGTCGAGGGTGCCCTCGTACACCGTCGTGTAGTTCTGGATGATCTGCTCCTGTTCGCTCAGGAGGTAGTCTTCCAGCGACTGGCCGGCCCCCAGCGTGTACGCCAGTCGGTCGAGGAAGTCAGAGACCGTGTCCGACGGGACCTGTTTGGCCCGCCGGCGGCAGGCGTCGTCGAGGCTCTGGTTCCAGGTGTCGACGAGTTCGACGATGCGGTGCATCTCGTTGGCCAGCTCGCCGTACTCCTCTTCCTGTGCGAGGGTGCGAAACACCTCCATCCGGTCGATCTTCGTCGTCGCCAGCACCGTCATGTGCGTGATCATGAGGTGAAAGCGGTTGTTGAGCTGCTGGCGACGCTGTGAGAGGAGGATCTTCGGGTAGAAGATCGCCGCAGCCATCGCCAGGAAGCCAAGCAGCGGGATCGGTGCCCGAATCATCATCGGGAGGTCGAGCACGAGTGCGATCACGAGGGTGACGAGGAAGAAGCCGACCGCCGGCAGGAGGATGAAGCTGAGGTATCGCTGGAGCGGAATGTGCATCTGGCGGTACGACTCCAGCAGCCCGTCGAAGATCTCAGACAGCGTCAGGTCGAGTGAGTTCTCGGCTTCGTTCGAGGCCATCAGTCTGGGCGTGCGATCGTGAATGGGAGTCCTTCCACGCCGTCGCGCTGGAAGTTCTCGATCAGTTCGTTCACTTCGTGGTAGCCGACGATGTTCTCTTGGATAGCACGGCGAATGATGTTGGCACGGAATTCGAGTTCGTCGTAGATCTTCCGGGTGTCCTCGTAGCCCAGCAGGGTCGCGATCTGCTCTTCGAGGACGTAGGAGTTGTTCATCGCCTGGAAGTTGATCTCGTCCGCGGCGGGGTCCCAGTTGAACGCCTGTCGCGTGACGACACCGTCCATCTCCTTGGAGTAGCCCTCGATCTCCTGGACGGAGGTCACGCGGCGCAGGACGTCGTCGCCCTGTTTGACACGGTTCTGGAACAGTGCCACGTCGGCGACGCCCATGAACGTCTCCGGGACGTTGATCGGTTCACTGGTGAACCGCTGGATCATGGAGACGATGTCGCTCGCGTGGAAGGTCAGCATCACCGGGTGGCCCGTCTGGGCGGCCTGGAACGCCATCCTCCCCTCTGCACCACGGACCTCGCCGAGGATGATGTAGTCGGGGCGAGAACGCAGTGCGGCGGCGACGAGGTCGAACATGTCGACGCTCGTCCCCTCGTCTTCGCCCTCCCGGGTGAGGAGTTGCTGCCAGGTGTTGTGCGGGGGGAGGACCTCGGCTGTGTCCTCTGCGGTGTAGATCTTCGCGTCGCGCGGGATGAACGCGAAGATGGAGTTCAGCGTCGTCGTCTTCCCCGACGCCGTCTCCCCGACGACGAACACCGTCTGCTCGTTCTCCAGGCAGAGCCAGAGGTACGCCGCCATCTCCGGGCTGAGCGTGTTCCACTTCGTGATCTGGAAGATCGAAAGCGGCGTCTCGGTCCCCTGACGGATGGTGAGCGAGGGGCCTTTGAGTGAGACGTCGTCGGAGTAGATCAGGTTGAGACGCGAACCGTCGGGCAGCGTCGAGTCGACGATCGGGTCCGAGTCGCTGACCGGGTCTCCGACTCGCTCGCCCATGTTACGCAGCCACTGGTCGAAGGCCTCTTCGGACTCCCACTCGACGGTGGTTTCGAGCATTCCGTACACGTCGTGGTCGACGTGACACTCGTCGCGCCCGATCACGTGAATGTCCTCGTTGGCCGGGTCGCGCATGACCGGTTCCAGCGGCCCGAGGCCGACGATGTCGCGGTTCAGGCGATAGAGGATGTTCTCGTAGGTGCTCTCTGTGACCTCGACTCTCCCGACGCTGCCCATGTTGGCCAGTCGCGTGAGGACGCCGCCGTCGCCCTCCGGATCGCGGATCTTCGTCGACTCCTGCAGGAGTTCCTCGATCCGGTCGTCGTACTCGTTCTCGTTCTGTGGTGCGGGCTTGGTAACGGACTTCCGGAGGAGTTTGTTCCTGACTTTGTCGAAGACCACCGACTCGTCCTCGTCGAGTTCCGGTTCGATGGCGTAGTACTTCATGTCCTGTCCGATGTCGCCGTACACGTGACAGAAGATCGGCCCACCGACCGGGTAGAGGACGTTGGGGCGGTCGGACTCGTAGTCGCCGTCGGCCTCCTCGATGAACGTGGGGAACTCCCCGGTGATCTGCTTGAACTTCTTCAGGTGGTCCCGGAGGTGTGGTCGTCGTGCTGCCACCTGCCGGAGTTCGTCGGATGGTTTCGGTCGTCCGTGATCGGTCATCGTTAGGCAACACTCCTGGATTCGATAACGACGCCGGTACCGGATCGGACCGAGAACCCGATCGTGTCTCCGACCTGTTCGCCCATGCCGGCGAAGCGCTTGACGTTGAGCTGGCGACGCACGTCGTTGCCGACTTCGACCATGTCGATCTCGATGAACACGTCGGCGATGGCCCGGAACGGGCCGATCGCCTCTTCTGCCAGCGTCGAGGGGTCGACGGTCAGCATGATACACTTGCCCCGCGAGATCACGTCCCGGAAGAACGAGATGATCTCCAGTGCGGCCTGCCGTTCCTCGTTCTGGCGGACGAGCGCCTCGAACTTCGGATCGTTCCGGAGGATGGCGTCGAACGTGTCGATGATGATCACGTCCGACTCCCACATGACCTCGGCTTCCATCAGCCGCCGGAGCAGTTCCTTGCGGTCTTGCTCCTCGTCGCCACCGGAGAACGTGTTCCCGTCACCGATGTCGGCGTGGAGAAAGAGGAGGTTCTCGTCCAGGATGTGATCGACCACGTCGTAGGACAGCGAGTGCATCTGATCGAGGAAGCTCCCGACAGTCAGCTCGGTCGAGAGCATCGTCACGTCGTGTTCCTCCTCGCAGAGGCCGTAGCCGAAGCGCTGGCTCATCGCCGACTTGCCGGCCCCGTAGTCACCTTCGGCGAGGATGATACTCCCCGGCGGAATACCGCCGCCGAGTTCCTTGTTCAGTCGATCGTGATCGTCCAGTCCCAGTGAGTACAGATCGTTACGTGCGATACTCATGTTCGGAACTCGAACACCTCCTCGTCACCGTTGACGATCAACTTCACCCGGTGATCGCCCGGATTCAGTTGCCTCGAGATCGCTATCCTGACGACCTCGCCTTGCTGCCACGTGTCTGCGCCGCCCAGCAGCGTCACGGTCACGTCCGTCTGGTACATCCCGTCGACCAGCACGTCGATCTGGTCGCCGCGTGCCGGTAACGTCGACGAGCCGGTATTTTTCACGTGGAGCGTGATGTTGTCGTTCCCGCTCGAATTGTACACCGCCGAGCTTCCGCTGTCGGAGATGATCTCGATGTCGCTGCGCACGTCCGAGCTGACGTCGACGCCTTGATCCTCTATCGCGTTGCTTAGCTGACCGACGCTGTCGGTAAAGACGCCGACGACGCTGGCCGCGACCATCATACTCGCGATGAAGATGATCAGGTGTGAGGCCGAGACGCCCGCCATCTCAGACCACCTCCGTCGTCGTGCTGTCGGCGACGCCGGTTCCGGTCACGAACTTGATCCGGCCCGGGTCGTCGTTCAGCGACGCCACCGTGATCGTCAGCTGTTCCTGGGGAAGCCACAGGTCGGTCTCGCTGTCGCCGTCGACCGACGTGGCGTACCCGGAGACGTAGCTGTTGTTGGCCAGCAAGTCTACTTCGCTGACCGCGAGTGACGACGAACCGGTGTTGTTGACCGTCACAGTCAGTTCGCCGTCGATACTGTCCCAGGTCGCGCTCGTGACGTCGATCGCGGTGTTCTGCTGGGCCAGTGTGCGATCCGTGCGATCTTCCTGGGCTTCGGAGACGCGCTCGAAGCCGTTGGTCGTCGCCGTGTGGAACATCCCGAAGGCGATGAACATGCCGGCGAAGACGATGGCCGCCGAGCCGCTAACGCTGAATCCCATCCGAACCACCTCCCTGAACCAGCTTCGACAGGACCACCGCGTCGGCCCCGCTGCCGTCGTCGAGCTGGCTGATGTACTGGAGGCTGCGCGTGTGGTGATCGATCGTCAGTCCTCCGTCGCCGCCGGCCTCGTCGAACCCACGTAGCATCTCGTGGAGGTCGTCGGCGGCTGGCTCGGCGATCCAGTCGATGCGCTCGTAGTAGTCGATCGCCCGGGCGGCCTCCCGGTAGCTGGCCTGCTCCAGCAGGTACTCGAGCCACTCGACGACGATGAGATCGCTCGCGAACCCGTCCGGTAGCTCGGCGAGATAGGGCTTGCCGTCGTCGCTCGCGGCCGACTGCGCTGGGGCCGTCGTAGGCTCTGGCTCTGGTTCGGGCTCCGGTTCCGGTTCGGGCTCAGGATCTGTCGTAGGCTCTGGCTCCAGTTCGGGTTCTGGGTCCGTCGTGGTTTCGGGTTCCGGTTCCGGTTCGGGTTGTGTCGTGGGCTCTGGCTCTGGTTCGGATTCTGGTTCTGACGACGCGTCCGACAGCGGCTCGGTCGTCTCCTCGCTGTCCTCTTCGATCACCTCGTCGAACAGGTCGTCGTCTTCGAGGCCACCGAAGTCGTCCCCGTCGTCGTCCATCATCCCGTCGTCGTCCATCATCCCGTCGTCGTCCATCATCCCGTCGTCGTCTTCGATAGCCATGTCGCCGCCGGGGCCCTCGTCTTCGGCCCACTCGGCGTCGCCCGAGTCGTACTCGTCTTTCAGCTCCTGGAAGGATTTACCGCCGTCCCCGTCACCGTCGCTGTCCCCGCCGTCGTCCATTTCCATACTCATGCTGTCGTCCTCCTCGAAGTCGTCGAACTCGTCGTCGAAGCTGCCGCCGTCGTCTTCGAAACCGCCACCGCCGCTGTTACCCTCGTCTGGAAACACGTCGTCGACACTGTCACCGCCGCCACCGCCCATGTCGTCGCCGTCGTCCTCGACCAGTTCCTCGTCGAAGAACCCCTCTGCGTCGGCGTTGACGATGTCCTCGTCGACGTCTTCTTCGTCTCCGCCGTCGTCGTCGTCGAACAGGCCGAACCCGCCGCCACCCATCCCGCCACCGCCGCCCATACCGGCGTCGATGTCGTCGGCGAAGGGGTTGACGCCGCGGGTCACCATCTCGTAGATGTCTAGGAGTTTTCGGACGTTCTCCTCGACTTCTTCGACCGATTCGCTGATCTGCTCGTTCTCCGTGCGAACGGTGTTGACCGTCGAGGACAGCGAGCCGACCTCGTTTTCGAGCTCGTCGAGGCGGTGCTGGAGTTCGTCGTTGTCTGCGCCGCCACCGGCGTCGTCCATGTCGCCGAACTCGTCGTCACCGAACCCACCCATCTCGTCGTCGCCGCCACCCATCCCGCCGAGATCGCCGAACTCGTCGTCGCCGCCTTCTTCGGCCATCAGCCCACCGCCGTCGGCGAGCTCGTCGCCCCCGCCGCCATCGCCGCCATCACCGCCTTCCTCGTCGTCCGACAGGATCGAGTCGAACATGTTCCTGATGCTCATCCCGACGAGCCCACCACTGAGCAAGACGACGAGGGCGGGCGCGAACAGTGATCCCTCGGGGATCGTCACCTGCAGCGCCGGGAAGACCGCGATACTACTCATCGTACTCGAAAGAAGTGGTTAACACTCTTCAATATTCTGGCTACCCTATCATATCTGATAATAGATCCGTTAGTTTCGCCAGCTCGTCGTGTAATCAACGGGTACTCGTCTGGTACTATTGTCTGACTATTGTTTCCTGTGAGCGCTGTCGATCCGATCGTCAGACGTCGAACGGTGTGCTGCGCGCCCGTCCGTCATCCGTCTATCACACGTCAGACAAAAGACTGTGCTGGGTGTCCTCCACATCCCTCTTGTTTTCATCGTCTATAACGTAGCAGAGTCCTGGCTCGCGCTCTTGACGACGAGATCGCCCGTCGTGGACTCGAGTCTGAGCGAGCGGCCGTGATCGCCACCGATGTCTTCGCCGATGATCGGGATGTCGTAGTCGGTAAGGGTTTCCCGGACCGTTTCGGCGTTTCGAGAGCCGATGCTCGACCCGTTCTCCGAGAAGTCCAGCATGTCGCTCCCGCCGGCGATCTTCGCCTCGATCGATCCGCGGTGAGCGCCGACCCGTTCCATCTCTTCGAGCAGCACTTCGACGCCCGTGTCTGCGAACTTCGGGCGAGCCCCCTCGCCCTCGTCGTAGCGAGGTAACATCACGTGGACCAGCCCGGCCGCGCCGGTTTCTCGGTCGTACAGTGCGACGCCGATACACGAGCCGAGTCCACTGGTGGTCAACGCGGCCCCGTCGGTCGTCACCGCGTACTCGGCGATGCCGACCTTCTTTCGCTCCGGTTGGCCGGTCGTCGCTTGCTCCGCCTGACTCCCATCGTACACCTTCATTGTCAGAAAATCTGTTCCACGTCGGCGTCGGTCTCGTCGGCCCGCTCGACTTCCAGTTCGTCGAGGGCCTGACGTAGTTCCTTCTCGTTTGGCAGCGCGTGAATTTCGCTGCTGAACTCGATCTCGTCGGTCCGCATTTCGGATTCGATAATGAAGGAGTGTTCCTGGTGCTGGCCGACCTGTGCTGCGAGCGGGTCCACGATCGCCTGTCCCATGTCGTGGACGAGTCGCGGCGGCGTGTGATCGACCGAGGTCTGCAGGACGTTCGCCCAGCCGTCGACGAACCCACTAGTCATGATGTTACCCAGTTCTTCGATCGCGGCCTTGTGCTGTTCGGTCAGGCCCTCGCCCTCGGGTTCGGTCGGCATCAGTGCCTCGGCGACGTTCTGGGCCGACACCTCGTCGAACAGCACCATCAGGTAGCCACTCGGCGCACCGGTGAACTCGACGACCGTCCCGACGTACGTGTCGTTGCCGACCTGCTTTGGCACGTCCTCGATCGGTGCGAAGCTGATCTGGGTCACCTCCGCCTCCGTGGGAATCCCGGTCATCATCTCGACGTTCTGGGCGGCCTTCTCGGTCCCGCTCGTGGTCATCTCGTTGAACACGCTCAGCTTGTCGATCGGGATGGCGTCCGTCTCGCTCTCTGCGTGCCCGGCCATCAGTTCCGCGAGGGGATCGTACTCGGGCAGCATGTAGATGTAGAAGTTGACCGACTCGCCGACCCACTCGATCTGGGACTTGAACACGAACACCTGTGGCTGTTCGTCGAGCTGGGGCGCTTCCGGCAGGATCTCGGCCCCTTCGGCCTCGATGTAGGTGGGTGGGCTGTGGTCGATCGTCGCTTCCAGGTAGTCGGCCCAGCCGTCGATGAACCCACTCATCATGATGTTGCCGATCTCTTTGACGCCGCTTTTCGCCATTTCGCCGTCCGCGCCTCCAGGGATCAGTGCTTCGGTGATCGGCCCGACCGAGTCGGACTCGAAGACCAGTACGGTGTCGCCCTCCAGTGCGCCCTGAAAGTCGAACTGGACGCCGACGAAGTCCTGCCCTTCGAGTTCCTCGCCAACGTCCTCGCGGTTCAGCAACGTGATCTTGGTCACGTCGACCACCGCGTCGATCCCGGTCATCTGGGCCAGCGACTGGGTGGCCTGCTTGGCTCCCTCGTGGGCCAGTTGATTGAACGTGCCGAGCGACTGGATATCGACTTTCATCTTACGAGGGGACGACGTCCTCGATGGCTTCCATCACGCTGGGCTTCTGGAACGGCTTCGTGATGTAGCCGTCTGCACCAGCCTTGACGGCCTCTTTCATCTTCTCTTCCTGACCGACGCTCGTGCACATGATGACGTTGGCGCTCGGGTTCGAGGTCTTGATCTCGTCGGTCGCCTCGATCCCGTCTCGGATCGGCATCACGATGTCCATCATCACGAGGTCCGGGCTCTGTTCCTTGTACACTTCGACGGCCTCGACGCCGTTCTCGACTTCTCCTACGATGTTGTGATCCTCTTCGAGGATCTCGCGCAGGAGGTTGCGCATAAACTCCGAGTCGTCGGCAATCAGTACGTCTGGCATACCTATCACTGCAAATGTACCGTGAATAGCTAAATAAACCCTTGCACGGAATTATCGGGCTTGATATTCGACCGACGACAGGTGGACGAACACCGTCGTGATCACAGGATCCAGACGTATCGAGCGACGACGCGGACGAGATCGAACGCGTACTGCCCGTACCCGAAGTACTCCAACGAGGCCAGGAAGACGTAGCTCGTCGTCACACCGCCTGCGGCTGCCAGTGCAGCGGCCACCACCCGTGACGGTATCCGACTCGGAGCGATCGTCCCGACGGTGACCGTGAGTCCGAGCACGGTCGCCGCCGCGAGATTCACCAGCGCGTGGGCCTGGACCGCTTCTCCGAGTCCCGGATCGAGTCCCCCGAGCACGACGACGAACAGGATCGTGCCGAGAACGACCGTCCCCGCGTACACGGTAGTGAGCAGACGCGGCGCGTCGTCGATCGCCGCACGGACGATGGGAACTCGCACTACGCAGTACGCGAGGAGCGCGATCGCAGGCAACAGGTATCGCACCGTGAGTTGACTGAACAGCGGTAACCGTGGGAGGTACACGAGGGTGAGGACGCCGACGTACGTCACGACGAGCAGGTCCGACTGGCGACCGGGTGAGAGTCGCCCGAGCGAACCCACGCCGTCTCGAAGCCACACGACGAGCACGGCCGGCAGCGCGACGAGCGTTCCGACGACTGGCGTCGACTCGAGGACGGTGAGGTCGATCACTTCGAAGTCGTTGACTGCAAGCCGCCCACTGTACTCGTAGTACCCTCGCCGGACGAAGACGTTCCAGAGCCGGTCGGCCTCCTGTGATACACGGAGCCCGTCGGTGACCGTCTCCAGGGCATAGTTCCCGATAAAGAGGAGCTCGGAGAACACCAGCTCTGCGAACGTGAACAGTCCCAGTAGTGGCGAGAGCAGCTGGACAAATCCGTCGACGACACCGCCACCGCTGGCGCCAGTACCGTCGCTACCGCTTCCACTGTTACTCCCACCGGCGCCGCTGTCACCCCCGCCAGCGTCTGACGGCCCGTCCGGAGCCAGTTCGACACCCCCGGGTCCGACGTTCGGCAGGAGTCGTGGCGGCAGTAACGGGTTCCCGCTTATCAGGACGTTCGTCACGACCATCGGGAGCAGAGAGAGACCGAAGACGCCAGCCACCACTGCCATCCGGCGCTTCCCCTTGCGGGGCTCGGTCAGTACGTCGACGACGAACAGCGATACCGTAAGAAAGAACCCTTCGAACGCGTGGACCCAGGCGACCAGTCCCAGCATTCCGTACGCCGTCGCGAGTGACAGATCGCCCCGCCGCCCCGATAGCTGACGACTCCGGGTGAACGCGTACACCGACGCGAACACGAGTGCCGTGACGAGGACGTGCCGTTTCGGGATCGTCGCCCAGAACCCGATCGGCGTGGCGAGTGCGAGCCCGATACCGGCGACGACCCCGACCCGTCGTCCGTGCAACGCCGACGCGAGTCGATAACACAGCACGGCCGCGAGGCCGGCCGCGAACAGCGTGCTCAACTGGAGCGCGGCCAGCGCGAGCTGGGACTGTCCGAGTTCGGTCGCGAACACCGCTGCACCGAGCACGGCGACGACTGCGACGACACCACCGACGACCCGCAACGCTGGCTGGTCGAGACGACGCGCCAGTTCACCGCAGAGGAGCAAGACGCCGAGACTCCAGGCGGCCGCGAGCACGAGCCGCGGTGCGGCGACGAAGCTGAACGCTTCCAGCAACCAGAGTATCGGCACTGCGGCGGCGACCGCCCCGTAGTTCCGGGCGTAGTACGCTCCGTCGTACCGGTGCAGTCCGGGCTGTGTCCCCAGTGTTAGCGAGTACTGGAAATCCGCCGATTGCATCGCCAGTCGACCGTCGGCTAGGTTCGCGACGGCGTTCGCGATCGGGTACGTATCGGTGATGAAGAAACCGACTCGCCACCCGAGACCGAGCACGAGGACGACACCGAGCCAGATCATCACACCGGTCCGATCTCCGAACACCACCCGACCGGCGGCAGTGAGGTATCGGTCCAGATCGCCGCTGAGCTGGTGGGACCGCGCGTCGGTGACGAATTCACGGACCCGCTCCCCGCTCATTTGTCCACCTCGATGGTCTCGTTGGTCTCGTATACCGTTCGGTCCTGTTCGAAACTCTGGACGCGGACGGTCACGATCCCGTGGTAGTTTTCGTCCGACACTACAGCGGGATCGAGGCCCCGGTCACGAGGGCCGAGCCGAACGTTGGTGGCACCCGCACCCGTGAGTAACTCCGTTGAAGTGGTGTCGACCCCGAGCTCTGGTACTCGGATCCGATAGACGATCCGTGGTCGGCCCCGAACGTCTGTCACTGCGACGGTCGCCTCGGGAATCCGAAGGTACATGACACGTGTCCCGAAGCGCCCTCGGTCGATCGTCAGCGCGTCGGTATCGAACTGTTCGACGGACGCAGTGGCTGTCCCATCACCGACGGTCGTCGGATTCCGCTCCGTTACGTCGAGAATTCCGACGACGGGGCTGGTCACGATAAGTGTCACTAAGACGACACTGATAACTCCCAGTTCCAGCCGGCCCACCGTTACCATTGCCTGACGTACTGCGACGACGGGTGTTAAAACGTTCGGGCAGCCCTACAGCTGGACGCCGTCTTCGCCTTCGACAGCAGCGAGCAGGTCTGCGATCGAGTCGTCTGGCGAGCAGTTGCTCGATTTGACCAGTTTCTTGAGGCTCTCGGGCGGGTATCGAACGGGGACGTTCGACTCGCTGAGGAGGATCCCCAGTACTTCTTCGACTGGCGTCGATCCGTCGACCTGCCGAGCGTACCACAGCATCAGGCTCTCGAAGACGGTGATAATGTCGTTCGAGACCATCCGCTGCTGGCTGACTGATCCGTCGAACTTCGCCGTCACGTCGAATCCGTACCGGGAGTTCCCGTCCGTCATGTTCTGATCGAGCCACTCGTGGACCGTCGCATCGTCCAGCGTGGGCTCGGGCGGGTCCGGTTCCGGGGACTCGGGCGCTTCGGACCGAGACCGCGTCTGCGTCGTCGACTCCGACCGAACGTCGGGCGAGACGACGTATCGCCCCTCGTCGATCTGCTCGACGTGCTCGTTCTCGGAGATGTCGAGCTCTTCTGGTGAGAGGATTTTCCCCTCCTCTGGCTTGGGCTTGTCTGGCCCGTCGGGCATGCTTGCTAGTGTGCCACACTTAGACATAAGTCCGTCGCCCGAGGACGTCTCTCAGAGCGGAGTGAAAAACGGAGGAAAATAACTTGGCTGCTTAGAGGCTGACGGCGGATTTGCCGGAGAGAGACTCGGGGACGACCAGCGTGGCGGTGGTCTCGCCACCGGCCTGGGTGTTGAGCTTGATTGTCGCGGTCGAGCCTTCGGAAAGGTCGTCGGAGATCGTATTGCCCGTTTGTGAAGTGATCCCGTTGGCGTCACCGACTTGATCCGTCTCGAAGATCATCGTTGCACGGTCCGCCGGATCGTTCAGGACGTTACTCTCAGAGATCGAGTTGTCGTCGTCTTGGAACGTCCCAGAGGCGAACTCGGCGTCCTGACTGTCGTACTGGTTCTCGTGAACAATGTTGAACGTCCCGCCGTCGGAGACCCATTGCGCGGTCGTGGTTTCGAGATCCACGTTGTCAGCACCCGGTGCCTTCTTTACCGTTAGCGTCACACGGGTCACTTCCGCTGCACCTGGATTCGCTGTGTCAGCGTCGACGATACCGTCACCGACAGCGTTGACGACCTGGAGCCGGTTGGTGACTTGCGCACTGGACTGTTCACCGCTCTCTTCGGCACTGGACTGCAGGAAGCCGGCGGTGTTGATCAGGACACCGGCGGCGATGGCGGCGACCAGGACCATCGCGATGAACACGA